>Ga0209340_1000046_pt1 | contig 170886 bp, 146 predicted proteins | sample EPASupsiteSAE323_FD_187266 | JGI IMG/M metagenome (GOLD analysis project Ga0209340, IMG submission 187266) | Bioremediated contaminated groundwater from EPA Superfund site, New Mexico - Sample SAE3-23 (SPAdes) (version 2) | ecosystem: Environmental > Aquatic > Deep subsurface > Groundwater >...
ACTGTAAGAAAACTGAAATCCAGGCTGAAAGCCTGGAATACAACCTACAACAATACCGAACATTGTGGGTTAAACGGACTCACCCCCAACGAAGCGTTGCGGGTGCAAAATGTGTGTACCTAAAACAGACGGGATAATATTAAAGCAGCCAGTTTTTGTTTTTAAGCCTTTTGCGGTAAAATGCAAAAGTGATAAATAAAAAGCGGGAAAGGAGATAGAAATTTAAAAATTGGTTGCGGTTGAGGCGATCAAGAAAGCAATAAAGATGAAAAATACAAGCGTGAGGTACGGTATCGATCTGTAAACCAATTCGGTAATCGCATCTTCTTTCATAAAAGTTATTTAAGTTCTTAACCCAAATTTTGTCAAATGGCGGTTGACCTATCAAAATTAAACAAGGAACAGAAAGAAGCGGTAACTCATGGGGGCGGACCGCTGTTGATCGTGGCCGGGGCAGGCACGGGCAAGACGCGCACGATCACGCACCGGATCGCCTATTTGATCGAAAATAATTTTGCCAAGCCCGAAGAAATTTTGGCGCTGACCTTTACCGACAAGGCTGCCGGCGAGATGGAAGACCGGGTGGATGACCTATTGTCGCTGGGATACGCGGACCTTTGGATATCGACATTCCATTCGTTTTGCGAACGCGTGCTGCGGCAGAACGGTTTGGACGCGGGGATTTCGGGAAATTTCAAGCTTTTGGATCAGACCGCGGCCTGGCTTTTGGTGCGCCAGAATATCGACCGGTTCAAGCTAAAGTATTACAAGCCGCTGGGCAATCCCACAAAGTTCATCCATGCGCTTTTGACGCATTTTTCGAGGTGCAAAGACGAAGGTATTGTGCCGGCTGACTATATAAAATACAGCCGGGGGAAAATCGAAGATAAAGAACGGGTTGTTGAGCTGGCTCGGGCTTATCAGACTTACCAAAACATTTTATTGGAGAATAATTTGATGGATTTTGGCGACCTGTTGAGCTATTGCGTTAATTTGTTCAGGAAGCGGCCGCAAGTGCTGGTAAAATACCGGCGCAAATTCAAATATATCCTGGTGGATGAATTCCAAGATACGAACTGGATCCAGTATGAGCTGGTTAAAATTTTATCCCAACCAAATAACAATCTTACGGTTTGCGCCGATGACGACCAGGCGATCTACCGCTGGCGGGGGGCGAGTTTTTCCAACATTATGCAATTTCGCCGTGATTTTCCGGAGGCAAAAACCGCGGTGTTGACGCGCAATTACCGCTCATGCCAGAATATCTTGGATGCGGCATATAATTTTATTCAATTTAATAATCCCAACCGGCTGGAGTTTGCGGCCAAGATTGACAAGCGGCTGGTAGCCGACGGCAAGTGCGGGGGGGAAATCAAGCACTTGCATTTTAAGAACGTGGAGCAGGAGGTTCAGGGCGTGGTCAACGAGATCATCCGGATAATGAAGGAAAACAATGATCTGGAATTTTCGGATTTTGCCATTCTTTTGCGGGCTAATGATAGCGCGGGCCAGTTTGTGCGCGCGTGCGAGCGGTCGGGCGTGCCGGTGCAGTTTGCGGCGTTAAAAGGGCTTTATTCAAAGCCGGTGGTGCTGGACGTTATCTCTTATTTAAAGCTTTTAAATAACCATTATGACAGCCAGGCGGTTTGGCGGGTGGTAAATATGCCGTTTTTAATGATCCCGAATTCGGATATTGCCAAGATCGTGCAGTATGGCTATAAAAAATCGCAATCGATCTACGAAACGTTGTCGGAAATTGCCAATGTGGAAGGGTTGACGGCGCACGGGACTGAAGGCGTGGGTAAATTAATGGCGCTGGCCGCAAAACACGGCCAAACCTCCCGGCAAAAAACAGTTTCGGAATTGGTGTTGTCGTTCTTGCAGGAATCGGGATATTTGGAGCATTTGGTGCGGCAGGACCGGAGATCGGAAATAGATTTTATCGGCCAATTTTACAATAAGGTTAAGGATTATGAGGCGGCCAATATCGACCCCAATTTAAAGAGGTTCATCGACGAACTGGATATGGAGATCGAGTCCGGAGAAGAGGGCAAGCTTAGCTTCGACCCGGTTAAGATCCCCGACGCAGTACAGGTGATGACGGTGCACGCGGCCAAGGGGTTGGAATTTAAAAATGTTTTTATTACCAATTTGGTGGACCGCAAGTTTCCTACCAACGAGCGGGGGGATGAAATAGAAATTCCCGAATCTTTGATAAAAGACAAGGTGTTAGGGGAAAACGCGCATTTGGAAGAAGAACGCCGTTTATTTTATGTGGCCATGACCCGCGCGCGCGAAGGCTTATATTTTACTTCGGCGGCGGATTATGGCGGCGTGAAACCCAAAAAGATCTCGCGCTTCCTGCATGAAATGGGATATAACGGCGACCGCCACCAGGAAGAAGTGAAAACCGTGCGCGTAACCAATGGCTACCGCCGCCCGCCGGTGCGGGGAAATTTGCCGAGCCATTTTTCCTTTACCCAATTGGCAACTTTCGAGAAGTGCCCGATGCAGTATAAGTTCGCGCATGTTTTGCGCATTCCCACGCGGGGCAAAGCGGTGTTTTCGTACGGCAAAACAATGCACAATTCCCTTTACGAATTTTTGTTCGAATTGGGAAACAAAAAGGGCAGTTTTAAAATGCTAGGCGATATTTATAAAAAAAACTGGATCGACGAATGGTATAACGACAAAGGCGAGAAGGAAAATTATTACCGCCAGGGATTGGCGTCGTTGAAAAGCTTTTGGAAAGATTTTTCGCAGCGGCGGCCGCGGATCATGACCATCGGCGGGGCGCCGGCGCTGGAAAAAGATTTTAATTTAAAGATCGAAGGATACGCGATCACGGGAAAAATCGACCGCATTGATGAAGGGACTCGCGGAGCCGAGATCATTGATTATAAGACCGGTACAGCCAAGGACCGTTTGCGGCCCGAGGATAAGATGCAATTAATGATGTACCAGATAGCGGCCAAGGAAGTGTTCGACCTGGATACCGAAAGGTTAACGTATTTTTATTTGGATAAGGCTAAACCGCTGTCGTTTTCTCCCGCCGGGCAAGAAATCGTGGATGAGCGGGATAAGATCGCCGGTATTATCCGCGAGATCGTCAAAAGCGATTTTAGGGCTAAGCCGGGCTGGCAGTGCGAGTGGTGCGAGTTTAAAGACATTTGCGACTTTGCCAAAAAAAGGTAGCTTGGGCGGACTTCGATATTGGCCGGTTTCGTTGTCAAAAGCCGATTTTGCGCGTCAATGTATGTTGCAATACATTTCCTTACAAAATAGGCTTTTTTCTAGAAACCGTCCCAATCTTGAAGTCCTTTGGAATTTTAATTATTTGCGGTCGTGTTCGCAGCTGGTTTATGATAAAATAGAGTAAAAATATAGGTAAAAATATGAACGGGATTATCAAATTTTTATTCACGATCCTGGGCGGAATAATGATCGGTTTGGGATTGGGGATCATGGCCCACCGGAACGGCTTATTATCTGCGGGGCAATTCGAGGTGGCCATTATTTTGAGCCTGATCGCGGGCGGATTCTGTTTGGCGCTAGGGATCCCGGCAAAGAGGCCGCCGGAATCGGAAGATTACCGGCAGAGCAGCCAGCCGCCGCAAAATTGAATAATTCTAAAAAAAGCCCGGCCAAAGCCGGACTTTTTTAAATTGGAGCCGAGAAGACGAGCCGAACTACGTACCTATGGGACGTTTCGATGTTTTTTAGTATTAATTAGATTTATAATGAGTCGAGAAGAGAGGTCGAACTACGTACTTGTGGGATGTTTCGATGCTTATTGGAGCCGAGAAACGAGTCGAACTACGTACTTGCGGGATGTTTAGAGGACTGCTATGAGATTTTTGGATTTTAATTGGAGCCGAGAAGACGAGCCGAACTACGTACCTATGGGACGTTTCGATGTTTTTTAGTATTAATTAGATTTATAATGAGTCGAGAAGAGAGGTCGAACTACGTACTTGTGGGATGTTTCGATGCTTATTGGAGCCGAGAAGAGGGGTCGAACCTCCGACCTGCGGTTTACGATACCGCCGCTCTGCCAACTGAGCTATCTCGGCATTCATACGAAAAAAGCTTAACATAACTTTGCCTAATGGGCAACTTCACTTTTGGGTTTTTGTGTGGTAAATTGGCAGTGTTGGACGTAATAGAAAATAGACCAAAATAATATGGCTGATAACGACGCGCAAATCCAAGGTTTGAAGGATAAGCTCCATCTTTTGATGGACCGTCTTTGACTTTGCCGCAAAAATTGCCAAAATAAAAGAATTGGAGGAGCAAGCGGCGCGGCCGGATTTTTGGGGTATTCCCGAGCAGGCGGCGCAGGTTAGCGAAGAATTGGCCGAATTAAAGCGCATAATCGGCGATTTGGAAGACCTGCAGGCCGAGATCGAACTGACGCAGGAAGCGGGAGCGTCCGATGAAGAGATAGAGGTTCTTACGAAGAAGATCGAAAGGAAAGAGGTGCTGGTATTTTTGTCGGGAAAGTATGACCGGCAAAATGCGATATTGACCATTCATTCGGGGGCGGGAGGCCAGGACGCGCAAGATTGGGGGGCGATGCTGTTGCGGATGTATGCGCGCTATTGTGAAGACAAGGGCTTCAAGCTCGCTGTTTTGCACGAGTCGTTCGGCGACGGTGTGACCGAGGGGCGGACGGGATATAAGGAAGTATCGGTGCATATCAAGGGGCCGATGGTGTACGGATATTTAAAAAGAGAGAACGGGGTGCACCGTTTGGTGCGGTTGTCACCGTTCAATGCCAAGCATTTGCGCCAGACTTCGTTTGCGCTGGTGGAAGTTTTTCCGGAGTTTCCGAAAAGCGACATAAAGAATCTGGAACTGAAGCCCGAGGATATCAGGATCGATTTTTACCGGTCTTCGGGGCCGGGAGGGCAATACGTGAACAAGCGCGAATCGGCGGTGCGGATCACCCATATTGCCACGGGAATGTTTGCCACTTGCCAGACCGAAAGGCTGCAGGGGCAGAATCGCGACCGGGCGATGGAATTGTTGAAAATGAAATTGTTCCATTTGATGCAGGAGTCGCGGGAAAGCGAGTTGTCGAAGATCAAAGGCGATCGGGTTTCGGCCAGCTGGGGCAACCAGATACGCAATTACGTAATGGATCCCTATAAACTGGTCAAAGATACCCGGACCGGTGTCGAAACAACCCAAGTGGACGAAGTTTTGGATGGCAGCCTGGATGAGTTCATCGAAGCGGAGATCAGGCTTCCATAAAACTATACAAATCTTAAATCCTAGATCTTAAAACTTAATTCAAGGAATTTGAGATCGCAAAATGAATACAAGGAATATTTTTGATGTTTAGGAATTGAGATTTGAAATATTGAAATGATCAAATTCAACGACGTTACCAAAATTTACACTTCAAAATCATCGGGTGCCAACAATATTGTGGCGCTGGACGGCATATCTTTTGGCGTGCAGCAAGGGGAATTCGTTTCGGTGGTGGGCCGGTCGGGCGCGGGCAAGACCACGCTTTTCAAGCTAATGCTGGTGGAGGAACGGCCGACAAATGGCAGCATCCTTTTCAATGACCAGAATATCTATAAATTAAAGCAGGGAAGATTGAACGGATTGCGGCGCAGCATCGGCGCGGTATTCCAGGACTACAAACTATTGCCCAACATGACGGTGCGCGACAATATCGCATATGTAATGAAGGTGATCGGCGCCAATGATGCGGAGATCCGGCGAGACGTGCCGCGTATTTTAGAGATCGTGGAGCTTGAAGACCGCGAAAATAATTTTCCGGCCGAGCTTTCGGGCGGAGAGCGGCAGCGGGTGGCGATCGCGCGGGCGCTGATCCACCGGCCGGAAGTGGTGCTGGCCGACGAGCCCACGGGAAATTTGGACCCGTACCATACGCTGGATATTTTGAAATTATTGCTGAAAATAAACGAAATGGGGACGACCGTGATTTTAGCGACCCACAACCGGGAGATCGTCAACAAGCTGAAAAAGCGGGTAGTGACACTGGAGAAAGGAAAAGTGATCCGCGATGAAGAAAACGGCCGTTTCGCGCTATAGCGCCGGCCATTAATTTTTTTATTCTATGTTCAATTCTTTAAAAAGAATCATTGGTTTGGGATGGCAAAATTTAGCGCGCGACGGCGGGATCGCGGTGGCCAATGTTTTTATAATCATGATCCCGATACTGCTGACGACCACGCTGTTCATGCTGAAGGATGTGAGCGATTTTTTGATAAAGGGATTGCAGCAAAAAGCGGACGTGTCGGTATATTTCAACGAGAGCGTTTCCCAAGACGATATTTTAAAGGTGCGCGACAAGATCAAACAGATGCCTAATGTTGCCGAGGTGCAGTATGTTTCCAAAGAAGATGCCTTGCTGGCGTTCCGCCAGCGGCACCAGGATGATCCGGTAATAATGCAATCTTTGGACCAGGTGAACGGCAATCCTCTTTATTCGTCGTTGAGCATCAGCGCGTTGACTCCGGGACAGTTCGAAGAGGTGAGCGCGTTGCTGGCGCAGGACGAGTATAAAGATTTGGTCAATACAATCAACTACGAGGAGAAAAAGGAAGTGATCGACAAGATATTTTCGCTGACCGAGAATGCCCGCCAGAGCGGATTGCTGCTGTTTGCGGTCGTGGGAGCGATTTCGGTAATGGTAACCTTTAACACAGTGCGCATGGCGATCTTCAGTCGCAAGCGCGAGGTGGGAATACAGCGGTTGGTGGGGGCGTCGCGCTGGTTCATCCGCGGGCAATTTTTGGTGGAGGGCGCGATCTTCGGCATTCTGGGAGCGGTATTTTCGATGTTTTTGGCGGCGGGTATCTGCTGGTATTTTAATCCCGGGATGGCGGCGGTGCTTCCGGGGATGAATTTGTGGCAAAATTTTTCAACGGCTTTTTGGACGATCTTTGGAATCCAGATGGGGATCGGCGTCGGGTTGGGAGTGTTTTCCAGCGTGATCGCGGTGAGCCGTTATCTAAAAGTGTAGGCCTTGAAAGTTTAGCTAAAATGTTGCAGAATAGTAACGTTGTCGGTTCCGGCTTCCGGCCGGAATCAATTTTTTGCGGGATCGTCTAACGGTAGGACAACGGACTCTGAATCCGTTTATCTTGGTTCGAATCCAAGTCCCGCAGCAAGCGAGCGAAGGCGAGCGCAGTGCCCAGCGCCAGCAGGCGGCGGGTACTATTCGAATCGAATCGCAATTTTATTATTTAAGAATATCATGGCGATTTTAACTGTTGTTTGTGGCACTTGGTTTTAATAAATATGGAATTAAGAGAAGTAAAACCATTAGAGTTGGATAAAGAACTTCGATTTTTATCGGATGGAATATTTGGGTTTACCTATGGGTCTCATATTGCGCGCTACTGCAAAGCGCCATTGGAAATAAAGTTTGCGATGTCGAAGGTTGATAATATAAACGCAAGGTTTTTTTTTAGAGTTGAAAAAATAGCGGTAGATCAAATAAAATTAGTAGGCTACGTAAGCGAAGAAACAGAGTTGCTGCTTGGTAACTGGAAAAATGTTTTTGAAAGGGAAATAATATTAATGCCATTCCCGTGCAAAGGATTTAACAATTTAGCAAAAATTGACATCGACAAAAATTTAAATATTAATGAACGAACAATTGTCCAAGATGATGGGACGAAAATGGCTATTTTGGATATAAAGCGAATTCAACTAAAGGAAGATATTGGGATAAAGCACCGGGAAGATGATGAAAAGATTATTGTGGCAAAAACCAAAGAAAGATTTTGGTATAAAGGATGGTTTCATTTTATTTTGTTGTTATCTGCTCTTGCTTCAATAATTGGTTTAATCTGGAATTTAGCAAAGGGTTTGTACTAAACCGGTTCTAACTTCGTTCCAGTCGGCTAGCCGCAAGCTTTAATAATAAATCGCCCAGGATAGGGCGGTTTTTAGTTTGATGGTTGATAGCGATCCTATGATTTTAATTATTGACAATATGAAATCAATGTTGTATGGTCTTCGTATTCCTATGGAGGGATCTGTATTGAAGAAAGTTCTTTAACTGCTGATGATCTGGGAAGGATAACAAGCTTTCTCCATATCGGTGCCATGGTTAGAGATAATGAAAACTGGCAAATGCCTGTTTTCTTGCTAACCGGAATAGCTTTTAGAATAATGGAATGGGTTATTGGGCAATACAATCAGCGTAATTTGCCAATACCAGAATTTACCCAGGAATTAATGGTAATTACCAAAGATTGGCTTCAGGGCAAACGGGACTTTATTGAAATGGAGGGGGTTTCGGAAAAAGCGGAAAAGCATCGCCGTTCAATCGATGAAGCAAACGATTGGAAGAGTCAAGACGGAGATCCTTACGTAGAAATATTGGGTTTAATGTGCTCGATGCTATATACGTTCGTACGGCTTGATCCTGCATGGCAAAAAATCGAAATTTGTAAGGAAATGACAGTTTTTGTGACGGTGCGCGGCGCAAGGCAGTATGCTGCCCAGGGAGCCGCAGGGTTTATTGAGGGGCATGTGGCATGTTCATTGAGTAGAGTTGTTGGAGGTAGTTATAAGGAATGGCAACTGTTGTTGCTTAAAGAGGTAATAGTGCCGTATTTAAGGGAGAAAGAGATTCCATTAGATGCGGTTTGCTAGCCTTTTTTTATTACTTTTCCGTGATAACAATTTAAGGCTGCCAGTTGTGAACCGTAATCAAAAAAGCAAAACCGCCAGATATCGTGGCGGTTTTGGGTGCGGGCTAGTTGCTTTTGCAGCAATTTTGGCAGCATTTTTTGGCGAATTCCTGCGCTTTTTCAGGGTTGATGCCCAAGCTTTGCAGGCATTCGCGGACGGTCATATCAAGCTTGATCTGCGAAAAATCGCATTTGCAGTCGCAGGTACAATTGGTTTTTTGGTCCATAATATTTTTTTTATGATTATTTTTTTATTGCCGACCTTTGCAACATGTTGGTAGGGGTTATTTATCGAAAAATATCGATTAATTAGGGCAAAAAAATTTGCGGATCATTTTCGGAAGAACCTTTCCAGGGAGCAGCAGCAATCAGCGGCTTTGTCGCAGCAGACGCTGTAAAATGAGCTCGTGCCGGATTCCCTTACCTTGACGGCGCCGGTTTTTTTGAGCAGCGCCAGGTGGTGGGAAACGGTGGCCTGGGTCAGGCCGAGCTTTTTTACCAGGTCGTTGACGTTTAATTCGCCGTTCTTTTTCAATTCCTCGAGAATTTGCTGGCGCACCGGGTGGCCGATGGCCTTGAAAAACGACGGGAAGCAAAATTTGCCCATAGCAATGTTATTTATCGATGTTTTTCGATGATTGATTTTAATATATCATGCGCTGCCGCGGTGTCAAATAGCGGGTTTTTGCTTTTAAAATAATGTTGACATAATCCAAATTTATAGTACAGTTTAAATCCGAAGCGGACCTTAAAAATTTGGTCTGGAGTAAATATGTTGTTTAGGAGGTATTAGTTTTGTTGGAACCTTTACTGGATAGGGATGCGACAATATACAGCTGTACAGGAGATCTTGCGATCCAACTTGAAGTACCTAAAGACAGCTCTTTAGTTCAGGTTGACGTTGCAAAGATAATGAGAGCTGCTTCTTGGCGAGGCGGACGGATAGATGATAAGATCGTGAGCATTGAAGGCGGACGGGCAGTCACGATCGAGAAAGAAAGACCTGTGGGTAAGTTGCATGGTTTGCTTTTGAGCGGTGTTGGTTATACGCCACCCAGTAAAATGGGTAATATTTATGAACAAGGCGATTCAATGCAACCGCCATCGACACTCAATTTCATGGAGACCGTCGATAAGGGCAAGATCAGAACTAGTGTGGTAATCGATGGGCAAATAGTAACCCAGCGACCATCATATGCGCCCCTTGGCTCTTATTGTTCGGAGCAATTGAAACGAAAGATCGTAAACACAAGAAATGCATTACGATTACCAATTAGCTTCCTTAGGCCTACGGTTGAGGCGTGGGGACGGTATGTTGATTTAGAATATCACGGCCAAAATCTTGGTTTTGTGGTTTTCGGTATACCTTCGGCATATTTGCCCAGATTCGCGGCGCAATACGCTAGAAAAGCGGCGGTCGATAAATTCGATCTCGCGATTTTCGCGAAAGATATGTCCAAACTTATGAAAATCATGGGTTGGAATCTTAAAAAGCTACACAAGGCCGGATGGGCGCACCATCAGCCACACTTCTCTAACTTTTATATGCTTGGTAATGAAATTTGCTTAATGGATTGGTCTACCATGACGCCGTTAGGCAACACTAGCATTGAAAGGGCGATGAACAAGGCGATCGATCTAAGGATCGTGCAACAGGACGTTGGGATCATTTGCGAAGGCTTGTATGGTTTCCGCGGTGATGAGCTCTATGAGATTTCGATGGCCATGTTGACAGAAATCGTTTCCTCTTATTACGGAAGGAGGGTTGATATGGTTGGCAATTTTCTGACATTGGCTAATGCGGGTATGGACAACCTGACCGAAATGGAGGCGTTGATAAAAGTAGTTGAGGGGAATGGCAGGGTTAGGGTATAGTTTGAATTACCTTGATGCCAAACCTCTTTTTTGATACAAAAACCATTGTATAGTTTAATTAAACGGTTATATTTGTGCTAAAATTTTTATAATAAACCATTACAGACAAGGAAAATGGCGCAGAAACTGGTAAATTATTTCGAGCAGTCGCGGCAAAATTACGGCTACAGCGAGGCGGGCGCGGCCAAGGGGGCGACGCCGCTGGAGCGCATCGATTACCGCGGAAGCATCGAGCCGGTAGTCGAGAGGCTGGCGGCGGCTTATGGCGTCGGCAGGGTGAATGATTTTTACGTGATTGAGGTGGGCTACGAGGATTGCAATATCGCGCTGGAAACGGAGCAGGGAAAGTATGTGGCAAAAATATTTTCCAAGCTTAGGGATGCCGAAAATATTGCCCGTTACAATACCATGATGGAAAAAGCGGTGGCGGCAAGAGTGAACCACCCCGTACTTTACCGGTTAAGAAGCGGGGCGACGGTTTTCAGCGATGAAAAGGCAAGTAATATTTCGATGGTGTTGATGAAATTCATCGAAGGCCGTACTTTTTTGGAAAAGGGCCGTATTCCCGGCGAAGAAGAGGCGGGGCTAGTATTCGAGCAGGCGGCGATGGTCAACCGCATGGATTTTAATCCGCCGTACGTGGTCGATTCGTGGGCGATCCCCAACGTGGCGGCAATGTACGCAAGGGTTAAAGATTTTACGGAAACAAGCGACCGCGATCTTATCGAAAAAGCGATCGGACGTTACGAGCGGATTCCGATCGAGAGGCTGCCCCATTGTTTTGTCCACGGCGATCTGAGCAAGGCCAACACGATCAAGGGTGATGACGGCAAGATCTATGTTTTGGATTTTTCGGTGGCAAACCGGTATCCGCGGATCCAGGAGATCGCGGTGATGGCCGCAAATTTATTTTTAGACCAAAGCCATCCGGTATCGCTAAAATCTAGGTGTGAGTACGCATTGGAAACATATGGCCATATAAATCTACTAATCGATGATGAGAAGCGTTATTTGTACGATTATGCGCTGGCGGGGGCGGCCATGGAACTGATGGGGCCGCTGCAGGAAAAGTATCTTCACAATAACGCAACCCCGGAAACCGATTACCGGCTGGAGGTGGGCCGCCGCGGGTTGCGCGATGAATTTAGCGTCGGGTAACCCACGCGGATAAATAATATGGAAATCATTTACGAAGACAATCATTTGATCGCGGTTAATAAGAAAGCGGGCGAGATCGTGCAGGGCGATAAGACCGGCGATGAAACGCTGGCCGATGCGGTAAAGGATTACCTTAAGAAAAAATATAAGAAGCCGGGTAATGTTTTTCTGGGCGTGACGCACCGCATTGACCGGCCGGTGAGCGGGGTGGTGGTTTTTGCGCGCACCAGCAAGGCCTTGTCGCGATTAAACGAGATGATAAAAAAACACCAGGTGAGCAAGACTTATTGGGCGGTGGTCAGGAGGCGGCCAAAAGTTGCCTGCGGGGCGCTAACCCATTATTTGGTACGCAACCCGGAAAAAAATATTTCAGTGGCTTATGACAATGAGGTGCGAAATTCCCAGCTTGCCACGTTATATTACCGAATCGCCGGGGAAATAGGAGATCTTACTGTTTTAGAGATCGATCTGCGAACCGGGCGGCATCATCAGATACGTGTACAATTAGCCAAGATCGGGTGTCCGATCGTAGGCGACATAAAATACGGGGATGAGTGGCCCAACCAGGATGGGAGTATATGCTTGCATTCGAGGAAAATGGAATTTGTTCATCCGGTGACGAAAGTTCCGCTGGAGATCACAGCGGATCTACCGCAAGGCCCGGTTTGGGATGAGTTCCGCGGCCGGCAGCAGTAAGCGGCGGTATGGCAATAGGGGCAAATTTAAAATAAAATAAGATTGTGCGTTTGATTTGAATTTAATTTACGAAAAACATGGTTTCAAGGCATGATTTTGCGTACCGGCCGTAGCGGCGGGATTTTCGCGAAGAAGATATTCCCGAGTGCGTAAAAATAATCCGTTAGATCTTAGGCTTAGAGCGTTCGTATTCGTGATGGCGGCGGTAAACCGAAGACAATGATAGAAAATTGCGTGTTTTGCAACCGAAAACTCGATAAAGGAGATACGTTATACGAAACGGATAATTTTTTCGTAAATTCGGGATTGGGAGTGGCGGCGCCGGGGCATGTGATGTTGATCTGTAAATACCATTGCGATTGTTTTGCGCAAATGCCGGCGGCAATGAGGGCAGAATTCAAAGAGATAAAAGATCTAGTTTGTCGCAAGGTGCGCCAAGCTTTCGGGGAACCATTCATGGTTGAATACGGCGTGTTGGAGCAGAGTGTGCCGCATGCCCATTTGCATTTTATTCCCAAAGAGAGGCCGGCGTCGGAATATTATCCCGCTTATCGGATGGATAATGTTTTTAGCATTGTCGGGGTGCCGGCGGGATTGGGAGTTGATGCTACTTGGGAGTTGGCCGAAATAATGCGGCAAAAATTCGGAGGTTACATTTATCTGGAAGACGGGATTGCCCGGCTATTCGCCGATTTTCCGGAAAATTATTCCTCTAAAAATTTATCATACCGGCGTTTTTTCAACGACAAATTCGGATTGGCCGACATTCCGAAGGCTTGGAAGGAGATCACCAAAGAGGGTATTGAGATCGACCGGATCAAAAAAGAGATCACGCGGAATAAATTAAGATTTTAGCGGCGTTTTGGCGGAAGATCGTTTTGCATAACTTTAACGAAATATGTATTTATTTTTTGATACCGAGACTACGGGTTTGCCGCGCGACTGGAAGGCGCCTTTAGAAGCATTATCCAATTGGCCGCGTTTGGTGCAGGCAGCCTGGATTTTAAATGACGATGAGGGGAACGAGATCGCCAGCCATAACCGTATCGTCAAGCCGGTTGGTTTCATTATTCCCGACGAGGCGGCACGGGTGCATGGAATTACGACGGAGATGGCGCAGCGTGAAGGGATTGTGCTGGAATCGGTTTTACGCGAGCTAGCGGAGGCGATCAGAGCCTCCGATTTTGTGGTGGGGCACAATGTGGATTTCGATGAAAAGATCGTGGGGGCGGAATTTTTGCGCTGCGGCATGAAAAATTATTTTTCCGGGAAGGAAACGATTTGCACGATGAAATGCTCTACCGAATATTGCGCGATCGAGAATCGCTACGGATACAAATGGCCAAAGCTTTCCGAGTTGCATTATGAACTTTTTCGCGCGGGGTTTGCCGAGGCACATAACGCGGCGGCCGATATCAAGATCACGGCCAAGTGCTTTTGGGAATTAAAGCGCCGAGGGATATTGTAGCGGAAAATCATTTGTATGAAATTTTAATTGCCGGCGAAATTTTTTTATGTATTTTTATCCTGATAAAAATGATGCGGTGATCAACGCGATAATTGCCAGATCGCCATATAAAGAATATTGGGAAATGTCGGAAAATTATGCTTTCCGAGCATTTGAAAGATTATTTAAGCGCCGTCCGCGGGGCGTTCTTTTGGATTTAGGATGCGGAGAGGGGCGATTGCTGGCGAGATTTCACGGATATTATGAGCAGGCAGTGGCGCTGGACGGCGACCGGGCGAGGGTTGACCGGGCGAGGATCAATTTGAAAAGTTTGAGCATAGACAATGTCCAATTTGTGGCAGAAATGTTTTTAGACGCGGATTTTGGCGAGAACATTTTTGATGTCGTTATTTGCAGCCATGTTATCCAGCATATCGCGACGAATGATTGTAGTAATTTTTTAACTAAACTCCAGCAAATTATAAAACCGGGCGGTTTGCTGTTGTTATCGACAAATCATGCATCTGGCGGAAGCCAGTATTTTACAAAAGCCGGTTTATCGGGCAAGGAAGCCTTTGAGGTTGGCATCCGGGAAGATGAATTTAACCATTTAATAACCAACAATAACAATATTTTACCGGTGCATTATTTTCCGCAAGGAATGATCCAAAAAGGATTATCAATGATGGGTTTTTGCGATAAAAAAGTTTATCATTGCTTAAATTTGCCAAATTGGATCGACAAGGTGGTGTTCCGGGATGTGGCTGCCAATATGCCGTTAATAAGAAATTATATGGGGCGCGATATCATGATCACAGCATTAAAAAACTAAAAAAATCAAAATGTATTTTGTTTATTTGCTGGAGTGCGGCGACGGCAGCATCTACACCGGGATCACCACTGATGTAGCGCGGCGTTTTTCGGAGCATAAAAGCGGGAAGGGCGGGCATTACACGGCGGCGCACCGGGCAGTAAAAATTATTTATACCGAAAAATTACCGGACCGTGCCCGCGCGTCAAGGCGCGAGGCCGAAATCAAAAACTGGCCAAGGAAAAAGAAATTAGCCTTGGTAAAATAGTGAACAATTTTAAGGAAACCGCCCCCTACGAAGGGGGGCGTTTTTATTGACAAACATATAAATTTATGTTATAATAATAATACTGAAAAAAGGGGGATACTATGAAGGGAACTACAATTGCGGTAGCGCTGGTCATTTTGACCGGTATCGCTGCCGGGATGGATGTTATGGATAAATGGCGGGAGGACCTGAATGAAAGTTTGGCCCATCCCGACCTTGGGCAAAGTTTGACGGTGGAGACGAAACTGAACGCGAGTTTCGCCAATGAAACCCAAGCAATGTCCTATATGGATGGTGAGGGTTATCTGAATTCAACCCTAACTATCAAGCAAATTTAGCCGGTACCAATATGGTCCCGGCGCATTATTTTTTTTGGGACCGGATTTTTCCGGCGCGATCACGCGGAAGGATTCTGATTTTGGGCGCGGTCTTTTTTGGCGCGCATGGCGGCAATGCCGATCATTGCCAAGGAGGCGGTCAATGCCAATAATGTTAGGACCGCAACCACAATGCCGAAATTACCCTTCATCTTTTCGGTGCTGGCGGCGATCGAGGCTTCCTGGTTGGCGAATACGCGCTTCACTTCGTCGCCGTTTTTCAGGAATACCATGACTTCGGACCGGGCCTCTACTTGGCCGGTACTGTCGGTTTGGGCCGCGTAAACCGTATGCATGCCGTCTTCTACGGGTTTGTCGAGAACGTATGTCCAGCGTCCGTAACGGTCGGTTTTTACCACCACGATCACCGGTTCGGAAAACATGAATAGCGTGATATAGGCATTCGGCAGGCCCTGGCCGGCGAATTTGATCGCAGATTTATCATTACCCAGCTTGAGTGCTGCAACCGCGTTTTGATCATCGAAGCGATAGGTATCGGTTTTGCGGGGAGGAATCTCGCGGGGTGAATGATAGGTAATTTTCGGGAAGCGATTGGTTTTCTTGGGATCGTAGCCGTTGGCAATTTCGTCGCCGTCGAGAGCGCCATCCCCGTCAGTGTCGGGCGAGAAAGCATCGGTACCCAACGCGATCTCCCGGCGGTCATAGAGGCCGTCGTTATCGGTATCAAGCGTTAAAAGGCGGTTGATGCCGATAACCTCGTCTTCTTTGGCGGCCACCCGGCTTTTAAAGTTGTCGATGATCTGCGTGATCTCGGTTTGGATATCGATGTTTGCGGCCATGGTCAAAAGTTCGCGCGAAAAATCACCGATGCGGCGGTCTTTATCATCTTTGGTGGCGCTTGCGCCGTTGATTTCGGATTCTATCTTGCCGATTTCCGGTTCGAGGTCGCTGATTTCCCATAATTTATCGGTTTTAATGATCTCGATCGCATTTTCTGGCAGTTCGTCTAGCGATTCCTTGATGTTCTTGATTTTAGCGTTGACAGCTTCCAGCTGGATCGATTTTTCGAGGTATAGATTGTTAATTTGGCGCAGGTCGCGTACTAATTGGGCGATTTGCCGCACCAAGTTTTCCACAACTTTGCGATCGGCGCCGGTTTTTTTTACGATTTCTTCCGTTGTTGACGCGATCAGACGGTCAATGTCATTTTCCAGGGAGATTGCGGCGGATTCGTTATTTTTCAGACTTTGCGCAAGATCATCTTGCGAGCCGCCGGCAATTGCCATGAGAATATCGATTGCCGATTTATTGACGCGGTAGGCGGTTCCATTGATATAAACTTTTGCCCATACTTGGTAGCGGCCGTTAGGCAACGGGTCTTTTTCGAGATCAACGCGGTATACCCAGGTGGATTCTCCCGAAAGAATTCCGGATCCCAGATATATCGGCGGAGGGGATGAACCGCCTTCGATGTAAAAATACACTCCTTGGGCATCTTCAACAATAATTTTGAGTTCGATCGAGGTTGTGTCGGCTTGGACGGAAAAATCGGCCTGAGAATCGGTTAAAAGAGGTAAATTGTCACCAGAGGGGTTGTCGCTGTTTTGGGCGGGCGTATTATTAGCCGAGGCGGGATCGTTGTTTCCGGGGTTGTTGCCAGTGTTGTTGCCGGGGCTATTCAATGAAGCTGATGGGTCGTTTTCTGTGTTGGCGGGAGATTTTGATGATTGAAGGGTGGTGGTAGAGTTAGTGGAGGCGTCGATATTGATGTCACCACAGGCGATGCCGGCACAAGGAGCCTGGTTTTCTGCCGGGAGGTTTTTTTTGTCAGTTTGACTGGTGGTTGGGGGAACTGGGGAATTTTGGTCGGGGTCACTGCTATCTGGAGCAGATGATGTTCCCGAGTTTGTTTTGCCCGCGGCAAGGTCTGCGCCTTGCGGGGCAATACTTTCATTCATCTCGCCTTGTAACTGATATATTTGCGAAGCGAACTCGGGGTTGGTATCGATGTATTGTTGGACGTCGGGAGATTTAATGTAGTTATTAAACGATTGGACAATATCTTCAGTATCATCGCCGGCGGCCATTGCCTTATCAAAGTCTTTTTTAAATTTGCGAATAATAAATTGCTTGTATCCGGCACTATTGGAATCGGGACAGCTGGTGACCCAAATTTTATTGCCATTGTAATAATAGTAAAATGGATCGTCTTCGCAAGGATCATCGATTTTAGAATTAGGGCCGGTGGCGATATTCAATGGCCCGGTGGCCATATCGCTGGGGCCGGTCGCAACGCTTGTGGGTCCGATAATTGTGGTATTGGCAAAGATTTGCGGCGAGGCTATCTTTGGGAAAATAAAAAACGGCGCGGACAACAAAAATGCCAATGCCGCCAAAAATAATAAATTGCGCGCCGTTTTCATGAAGTTTTCCATTGGTCTTACTTTTATATTATAGCTTATTTTTAATTTGATTATCAATAAAATTGACCGAATATCTTCGGGGATATTTTGAGTGGTTTTTTAAAATGGTGTTTATTTTTCGTACCGGGAGCGAGATTTAATCATCCAGTTTTTTAATAATGATATTTTTTTGATAGAATTGATTTATGAAGCCGATCATAATCTTGTTAATTGTTTTTTTTCTATTGGCGGCGGGATTGGCGGTTTATTTCCACGGATCATCTTTTGGTAATAAAGAGCCAGTACCGGAACCGTCCGTCCTCCAAAAAGAAATGCGATCGGTAGCTTTGTATTATTATAATTCTGAGATCGATAAAGATGCGTCAGGGAATATTATGTGCAGCCGCAGAGGTTTAGTAGAGGTTTGGCGCGATATCCCTACCACTGAGACACCGATCGAGGATGCGATAAGGCTTTTGATCCGCGGTGAGCTGACCGACAATGAGAGGCAGGCGGGGTTGGCAACGGAATTCCCGTTACCGGGGCTGGTTTTGACCGGCACAAAACGAGCGGGTGGAATTTTAACCCTTGAATTTAATGATCCGCAAAATAAAACCAGCGGTGGCGCTTGCCGGGCGGGAGTGTTTTGGCTGCAGATCGAAGCAACCGCCAAACAATTTCCCGGGGTGGAGCAGGTAAAATTTTTTCCGGATACGATCTTCCAACCATAATCCGACAATCGGATGACCAATTTTCAGAAAAAAAGCCGCGCCGCCGGCGCGGTACAAACTTACCGGATAATAAAGAAGAATTTTAAGGCGGTCGCCCTCCAAAATACGGTAAATTTGGTGAATGCGATCTTTTTTGCGGTTTCAACCGCGCTTTTGGTTTTGGGAGAAGTTCGCGAATCAATTTTTTTGGGAAGTGTTTTGATGCTGAACGTCGTGATCGGGATCGTTCAGGATCTTCGCGCCAAGATCGCCCTGGAAGAGTTGCAAATTTTGGCCGCGCCGCGGATCATCCGGGTGTTGCCCGGCGGCCGGCGCCAGCAGATAGCGCTTGATTCGGTACGGCTGGGGGATATGCTGCAGATCGATATCGGCGACCAGGCGGCGGCGGATGGCGAGCTGATCGATAGTACCGGGATCGAGGTCAATGAGGCGCTGATAACCGGCGAATCAAATTATATCAAGAAAAATGCCGGCGACCGGGTGCTGGCGGGCAGTATAATTATGGCGGGGTTCGGTACTTTAAAAGTTAAATCGCTTCCCGGGGATAGCTATGTTGCCCGGATGACCGAAAAGATCAAAGAATATAAACCCAACCCCAGTCCCATACAGAAAACGCTTAATACTTTTATAAAGTATATGTCCTATCTGTTGCTGGTGATCATTGCTTACGTGGTAGCGCATGGTATTAGGACCCACGACCTATTCGTGTCGATAGTACGGGATATTGGGGCGTTGACTGGAACCTTGGTGCCACAAGGGTTAGTCCTTTCTATAACGGTATTTTTCGCTTATGGAGCGATCAAGATGCTTCGGGAAAATGTACTGATGCAGGAGATCAATGCGACCGAAAAATTGGGGCGCATAAAAAACCTTTGCCTTGATAAAACCGGGACATTAACCGAAAGAAAGCCGCTTCTAGAAGAAACCATACTTTATGAGGCGGCAGATGTGGCGATTGTGGGACAGCTACTGGCAGGATATATTAATGCCAACCGCGATACTTCCGAGATGGCGGCGGCGTTGCGGGCCCAGGCGGCACTGGCATTTGGCGGAGAGATCCAAGAGGCATTGCCATTTTCTTCGGAAAGGAAATACGGGATTGCCTGGTTGGCCATCGATGGCGAGCCGGTGACGGCGGTTTTGGGAGCGCCGGATATTTTGACGGAATATTTTTGCGATGCCGGCGAAGCGGAATTTATCCGGAACCAAGCAGCGGAGTATGCGGGCAAGGCGAAGCGGTTGATATTGATGGCGACCGCCGGCGATCTGCCTCCAGGAAGCTTGCTCGAAGGGGCGGTATTGCGGCCAGTAGCGTTGTTTATACTTTTCGATCCATTACGGCCCGGTACGGAAAAAATAATTGATTTTTTCCAAAAAAGAGGGGTGCGTGTCAGGGTTATTTCCGGAGACAGTCCACGGACGGTACAAGCCGTGGCGGCGCAAGCGGGCATGAAATATACCGATCTGGTGGCAACCGGGAAAGAAATGGAGCGATGGGATGATGTGGAATACGAAGAGCGGGTGCCGGCATTCCATCTTTTTGCGCGCGTGAAACCGGCGCAAAAAGAAAAAATAATTTCGTTATTGAAAAAGAACGGCTATACCGCGATGGTGGGCGATGGCGCTAACGACGCGCTGGCAATAAAGAAAGCCGATCTGGGCGTGGCGATGTTCGACGGCGCGCCCGCAACCCGCCAAATCGCCCAAGTAGTTTTAATGAACAGCAGTTTCTCGGCACTGCCCAAGGGGGTAGCGCTTGCTGAGGCAATAATTTTAAACATTGAGCTTGTAGCGAGTGTTTTTTTGAACAAAATCGTAGTTGGTTTAGTATTGTTTTTGGTGCTAGCATTTATGGGGCATACTTATCCGCTTTCTCCCAGTAATATGACAGTGATAAATTATTTTACGATCTGGCTGCCGATGGCGTATTGGACTTTTTTTCCGGTTTCCAATTTGGGTTTTGACCCGAGCCTGCGTTTCATGGGTAAAATATTACTGTTTTCGGTGGTTAATGGTATTATTATGGCGGTGGCGGCGATCGCGGTTTTTGTTTTGGAGCCGGTTCCGGCGCGATACGCGGATTCTAATTTATTGGTGATGCTGGTATTGATCGCGCTTGGTTTCTGGTATTTTGTATTGGCGCCGGCAAATTACGGCGTATGGCCGGGGCGATCCCGGCGCTGGGTCCTGGGCGGGGTTGCGGCGGCCGCGGCGGCAATGATCGCGGCGGCGATTTACGTGCCGGCGCTGGCGGCAGTATTCGGACTTTCCAAACCCGCATTGATGCCATTCGTATTTGCCGCGGGGATAACTTGTGTTTTTGGATACTTGCAATATGCAATTACCGGACGTTGGTTTTATCGCCAACTTTAAGGTTTCCTGTAGTAAATAATCGAGCCAATATTATGAATATCATAAGGATCGCGACGAGGATATTCCCGCAGCGAAAATTGAATAAGAGTTTAAGGGTATTGGTATCAGTAAACACCATAATGGTTTTTATTGTGGCGATGTTCGCGCCATTTTACGCGATTTTCGTGCAACATTTGAACGATAATATTGCGATCGTGGGATTTTCGTGGGCAGTTTATCCGATCGTGGCCGGAATATTAACTTTTTTATTTTGCCAGTGGGAGATGAAGGTAAAAGAGCAGGAGCTATTGCTGGCGGTCAGTTATTTTATTCGCGGGGCGGTTTTTTTAAGCTATGCATTCATGGCCAGCATCGAGCAGTTGATATTCACGCAGGTATTGTGGGGGGTAGGTTCGGCGTTGGGGACGCCGGCATTTGACGCGATGTACGGGTCCCATACTAGTCGCGAGGGATCAATCGCGGAATGGGGCCAATGGGAGGGCATGCAGTATATCGCAACCGGAGTGGCGGCGTTATTGAGCGGAATAATCATCCAAACGGTGGGCTACCCGGTGCTTTTCGGAGCAATGGCAATAACGTCAGCGATTTTGGGTGTTTATATTTGGCAATTACCGCGGGATCTTTTATAAATTTTATAATACAACCAATAATCGAAGCGGGCCGCAGAGGCGGCCCGGTTGTTTTTTAAAAATAACAAGGAAATCGATCAAAATATTTATTCAACTGGCAGAGTATTCCGAGGCTTTGCCCTGGGGTAGTTTGTTTGCAATCCTCTTGTCGAATTATTATTTCGATAATTTTTTTTGGTTAATATCTTTGCGGGTTGGAAGTATTGATTTTTTGGGTTTGATTTTTTAGATTTCATCGGGCCAGCGAGCCGAAAAAAATTTTTGCGCTTTGCTAATACCATGGTGTGATATATAAGCTGTTATTAATAATTTACCGTACGGTTTTTGCGGTCAATATCTAAACAAGCGGGCGAAGTTTTTTTAAAAAAAATGTGGATAACTCGGGCCTTGCTATTTTTTCGATTCACGCTAAACTCAATTAATGATTTTGCTCTGCAAGATCAGCAAATCCGGTTCTGCGCCCGATTTTTTGAAAGCACTCGAAGAAGTTGACTTGAGTTTTATTGACAATATCTCAATCCCTTATTTGCAAAGGTTTTTGATTGGCATTTCAAGGTGCCAAGTTGTTTAGATTTTTTGCCGGTGGAAGGCCGCCGGCAGTTATAGCTAGCGAATACCGGTGTCAAGCCGTTTTTTTTGTAATTATCGCAATATCTGTCGGTTATTGTTGGCGTTTTGCTTGTTGGCAGGGTATAATTGTAGAAAATAATCAACTTGACCATGGATCGGGATGACCCAGAATAAGAGCGCATAAAAACCAATGTTTCGGAAAGAAACAAAATCATCGGGGCGGCGGCGGTCGCGATATTGATGATCGTTGCGCTCGGCGCTTGGCTTTTGTTTTTCAGTCCGGAAAAATAAAGTTCGAAGATCGAAGCGACCGCGGTTCTTTGCCGGATCGATAAAGGACCAGTCGTAAAATATAAATTAATCCATGATGCTTGCCGGCGGTATAGTGGGGCGGCGGCGTAATGGGGCGGTATTGTTTAAAAAATATGCAAAAAATAAAAGAATTAGTTAATGAACATAATAAGTGGCGGGGGGGGTGTTTGAACCTGATCGCGTCGGAAAATGTGATGTCGCCGGCGGTCGAAAGGCTTTATTGTTCGGATCTAATGCATCGTTACGCGGAGGGGGTGCCGTTCAAAAGATATTACCGCGGTTTGAAATATATTGACCAGATAGAGGATTTGACCCAGCAGGAGTTTAAAAAACATTTTGGCGCTAATTTTTGCGATATCCGTCCAATTTCGGGAACATTGGCGAATTACGCCATGTTTGCCGCGATTTCGCAGCGGGGAGACAAAATTTTGTCTTTGGGGGTCGAGCATGGGTCGCATGTTTCCCACGAAAAAGCGGGTGCGGCCGGAACTTTAGGCTTGGAAGTTGACGCGCTGGTTTATAATGACGATTGCACAATGAATGCCGAACTGTCGTGCGCGAAAATCTTGGAATACAGGCCCAAATTCATTGTTATCGGGGGCTCGGTGATCTTATTTCCCCAGCCGGTTAAAGAGTTGCGTGAAGCTTGCGACCAGGTGGGAGCAAAGATAATCTATGACGCGGCGCATGTTCTGGGGCTGGTCGCGGCCGGAATTTTCCAGGACCCGCTAAAAGAAGGGGCGGATTTTATCACAACTTCGACGCATAAAACTTTTCCCGGGCCGCAGGGCGGCATGATCATGGGCAATACCGACGAGCAAACGGCCAAAAAAATACAAAAAGCGGTTTTCCCGCAATTTTCATCGAACCATCATTTGCATCGCATGCCCGCGCTATATGCGGCGTTACGTGAAATGCAAGCTTTTGGTAAGGATTACGCAAACCAGATAGTTATAAACGCACAAACTCTAGCCCAAGAACTCGACGGACTTGGGTTCAATGTTTTGGCAAAAAGCCGGGGGTTTACCCAGTCGCACCAGGTGCTGGTAAATTGCGGCGAGCCGGGTTCGGGGGGAATTGCCGCTGATTTGCTTGAAGCGGCCAATATCATTCTTAATAAAAATATCATTCCGGGCGACGGCATTGATCCGCGGAATCCGCGCGGAATCCGTATCGGAGTGCAAGAAATGACACGTTACGGCATGAAGGAAGACGAGATGAAGCAGATCGCCAAATTCATCAAGCGCGTGGTTACGGACAAAGAAAATCCGGAGGTGGTGGGTAAGGAGGTAGTGGCATTTCGCGCCGGATATCAAGCCGTAAATTACGCATTGGAATAAAAATACTTTGGCCATTGGTTTTTGTTGGTAAGAAATAAATTTAAAATAGCCAAAATATATGAAAGAAGTTTTTAACGATCCGAAAAAAAGAATCCGAGGTACCAAGGGGCCAGGAGGGGGGGGCGGATGGAGGATTATTAAAACGAGGCAGTGATTTTGTTCAAAGGGTTGGCTGGCGGGCGGGCGAGATGGTTGGTATATCAAGCGAAGAATTGAATGAGAGGCGAGTAAAAGCCAAGAAATTTTTTGATCAATTTGAGGCTTGTGTAGATACGATAAGCAGGCACCCAACGGAAGATATGCGGGAGATGGCGCTTGAGGCAATCAGAAATTTGAATGAAACGATGATTAAATATCATCTTAGTGCAAAAGAGGTGGGACTTGTAGATTCTTTGGTTGACCCAAAACAACTAGAGGAATGGTTAGATGAAGAATGGGAAAAAGGCATAAAACTTGTAAGATATAAGCAAAGATTAAAAATAGCTAAAGCTATGGGAATGTTTGATGAGCCGGGGGATATTGAGGGCAATAATCAAAAAGAAGTAAAAGAACAGTGATGTTAATAATTTTTTACTAAAAGATAGATCATTGGTTTAGAAAATAAGATATATGAATTTTAAGGGGGAAAATTTTGGATCAGAAAGATTACTGAATAATGATTTTTTTCAGGCGGTTAATGATGTGGGCGCAGAAAATTTCGGCGGCCAGGAACCAATAGACGATATCGCAATCGGAGGCAAAGAAAATCCGGTAAACGAAGTAGAAAATTTTAATGGGAGTGCGGGGCAAAAGATAGTTGGAGATATCACGCGTTATTTGCGCGAAAATTTTCCCCCGGAAGCGGTGACGGGCGTTTCGTCGCTGATATTTGCAGTTTGTTATTTTAACCAAGCTTTGGCCAATAAGGGGGTGGAGAGTATTGCGCCGGCGGCGACCGGATTGGCGTTTACGGCAAGCGCCGCGGTTAATTTCGTGAAGGCGTTGATCAACCGAGAGGACGAATCAAGCCAGGACATTGTATTGCCAGCGGCCGATATTCAAACGATGGGTTTGGATTGATCCTGGAATAAATCACCATTTAGGCGATGTGAATTGGTTTAAATTAAATAACATAATATGAGAGAAACAGATATCAATAATCCGGATTTGATCGAGACCAATAATGAGGTTGGTGCAGAGAATGTTACTGCGGAAAGGGAGGAGCGGCAATGGGAAAGGGTATTGAGCGAGGTTCGCAGGTATAAAATCCAGCCAGGCGGAGAAGATCTGAAAAAAGAAGAAGGAGGAGACGAGGGAGGTGAAGTCGAGTTATTTACTATTATCGAAGAATCGGAGATGACTAAGGAGCAGAGGAAGATATTGGAGGAGCTAGGATGCCGTCCGGTGGATTCCAAGGTTGGTTTGGGGTTGGACGAGGCGCAAGCAGAAAGGTTGCTGGGTAAATTAGGCAGCGATGCCATTGGTGGCTCGGATGAAATCAAAAAAGTCCTTGGTGGCGAAGAGGGAGGGGTGCACCAATATATACTTGATTATCTTAGGAATGAAAAGAAGAATCATGATTTTGAAACGGAGAAGGAGGGAGCGCCAGATATGGCGCTTGAACGGCATAATGAGGAATACAAAAAAGGGATTCTGGAGGAAATGGAAGATTATCTTTTTAAGCACTTATCGCCGGAAATTACCGCGAGCTTGCCGCCAGCGGCCCTTGCTTTTCAATTTACCGTTATGGCGATGCAAAGTAGCGGCATATTCCAAAAGCTTTTTGTTCTTGGAGGAGTTGCAAGTGGATTGGTTTCGTTGTGGGCGTATAAAGATTTTAAAAATCGGCGGAATACTAAAAAATAATTACTATGGATAATGAAAAAAATGGGAAAATCAAAGAGGCGTTCATTAATGCTTATGGAATCTTAAATTTTACGGATGAGCAAAAAGAAAAGGCACTGGCCGAGGTGGCCGGGTTGCAGCAGCTGGCGATCAGCCGGGAAATGATCAAAGATCTGACCAAGGACGAGCTTGAAGCCTTGGGAAGGGAAACCGTAAAAGGTGAAGACCAGATTGACCAGGGGCAGATCGATGCGATCTTAAAAAACCACCAGCCGGGAAAGGACTTGAATTTGAAAGTGAAATTGGCGGTGGAGCGGGTGTTGCGCGACCAAATTGATTTTTTGCAGACATTGGGTAACGATGCGCAGAAAGAAAAGATCGCGCGGCTTTTCGCGGATCTATGATTTGGTCGAGTTTTGTCGGCTGAAACGAGCCGGCGAAAGTTGACCTGCCAGTTTTTAATTATGGGCGTGGCGGCATTTGTTTGACATTTGACACTAAATTGGATAAGTTGAGGGGGTTGCTCTTAATATTTTAAAGGAGGGGGCGATGCTTGAAAAAAAATCGCAAAGCGTCAGGGAGTGGGGCGAGATTGCGGCGTAGAGCATATAAGGGGCATGATAGAAAAAAGGTGCAAGACGACAAAGATAAATACTATGAAAGGGGAAAGAAATGTGCGCGACGAGGCAAACGCTTTAAAACATGGGAAAAGCGGTTGATCATTACCCGAAGGTGGCCCGAGGGTTTCGATCCAGATCCGGAGTTAGTCAAGCGACTCGCAAATAAGAACCTTAAAAGAGATTTAAGGGACCGGGAAATCGCATTGCTATTGGAGAGATCGATCGGATCAATCCAGAGCCAGCGTGCCCAATTGAAGAGCCGATCGTTAAGAAATTCCAATTTGCTTGGCATTTTTATCGGTCCATTGCCGAGAGGGAGGAAATTGGTTGCCGGCCAAATGGCCTTTTCAGAAAAAACTTCTGAGTTGGTGATGCCGATAAGGATCGTTATCGGAAACGGACCTCTTTTCCAGCGAGTCGAGGCTTAAGCTTTTGTTGCGCAAGCCAACTTTTTTTATAAGGACGGGGTTTTGCGGTTGTTGCTTTTATTTTAATTAAGTAGTATAATGGCGGTGTATTAGCGTAGGTGTTCTCTAAGGTCCCTTAAGCGCAAGTTTAGGTCCACCGGCGAGCTCGGTCGCCCTACCAAATTTTAATTATTACGCATTCAGATGAACAAGAAGTTATACGTGGGCGGATTGCCTTACAGCACCACCCAGGACGGATTGCAACAGGGGTTCGCGGCGGCCGGCAACGTTGTTTCGGCAATCGTGATCACCGACAAGATGTCCGGTCGTTCCAAGGGTTTTGGATTCGTTGAGTTCGAAACCGAGGACGAGGCTGCCAAAGCCATTGAAATGTTCAATGGCAAGGATTTTGAAGGCCGCCGGATCACCGTAAGCGAAGCTCGCCCGATGGAGCCTCGCGCGCCTCGCCGCAATTTTAACGATAACGGCGGAGACTACGGAGACCGCTAATCCAAAAAAGGATTTCAAGCAGCCCCTTTTGGGGGGCTGTCTAAAAATTCTATTCAACTGCAATTTTCATATTTCGGCTGCGGAAAATTTGTTGGTTGGCGACAGGCTTAAAGTAAGCATGTCTTCTCCCTCCTCATTTTCCTCGCGCAAAATCTGAAAATTTCGTTATGAAAAGATTTTTTAGACAGTCCCCTGGGGGGCTGTTTTGTTTTTGTTTAAAAAGTGCTAAATTTAAATAGTCCGTGATTATAGTTAAAATATAAAAAAGTAACCAGTATCTAAAAATATGGAACAGAAGAATGTCATTATTATCGTTGCGGTAATCTTGGCGATTGCGGCAGTTGTATGGTTTTCAAATAAAGAATCCGGCAAGCAGACGTTATTGGAAGAAACCCAAAAAACAATGACGCCGGCAGAAAATAGCACCGCGGCAGAAAAAAACGGCGAAACTGCTTCGAATGCGAGCGCGGTAAGCAGTGCGGCGCCCACAGCGGATCCTAATTATAATAAAATCATGAACGCAACCATCAAAACAAGTTTGGGGGAGATAAAAGTTGAGTTGTACGGTGACAAGACGCCGATCACGGCCGGAAATTTTGCCAAGCTTGCCGAGAACGGTTTTTATAACGGGATCAAATTCCACCGGGTGATCAAGGGTTTTATGATCCAGGGGGGCGATCCCTTAACCAAGGATGATTCGCAAAAGGGTCTTTGGGGAACCGGCGGCCCGGGGTATAAATTCAATGATGAGAAGTTCGCCGGTGAATATTCTCGCGGAATTATAGCTATGGCCAATTCCGGGCCAAATACTAATGGCAGCCAGTTTTTTATTATGCATAAAGACTATCCGTTGCCGCCTCAATACGTGATCTTTGGCAAGGTAACTCAAGGGATCGAGGTGGTGGACAAGATCGCGGAGTTGCCTACGGATCCCGCCAACGACCGACCGCTGACACCGCCGGTGATCGAGAGCGTAACGGTAGAAAAATAAAAAGCATTTGTTGTCGAAAGGACAGACCCCTTGAGGACCATCTCGAGGGGTTTGCGATATCCGTATGAATGATTTATTTAGGAAAATGAATAATTTTTTAAAAAATGGCGAAATCAAGGTGATGTGCGCGATGTCGGGTGGGGTGGACAGTTCGGTGGCCGCGGCATTATTGAAAAAAGCTGGTTTTGACGTGACCGGAGTTTTTATGAATCTTTTAGGTAGTAAAGAGGACGATGAGAACCGCGCGCGGGCCGTTGCCGGGCAGATAGGGATTCCTTTTGAAGTGGTTGATCTGCGCGCGGAATTTAAAAAAAATATCATCGAACGGTTTATTACTGATACAAAAAAGGGTTTGACCCCGAATCCGTGCGTTGTTTGCAATCTGCGAATAAAATTCGGCTTTTTTTTGAAAATTGCGCGGGCAATGGGAGCAGACTATATGGCAACCGGGCATTACGCGCAGATCAAAAAAACAAAAGATGGCGGTTTTCATTTACGTAAAGGTAAGGATAAAAATAAAGATCAGTCATATTTTTTGTGGCAATTGGGCCAGCATCAGCTATCAAAAATAATATTTCCCGTGGGAGTTTTTAAAAAAGACGAGGTGAGGGCGATAGCGCGCGATCTTGGGCTGCTAGCGGCGGACGCGGCAGAATCGCAGGAAGTGTGTTTTGCGGCGGGTAATATGGAAGAATTTTTAAACGAAAATTGCGGCCATAAAGCGGGAAATATCGTTGACAATGAGGGTAATATTTTAGGGCAACACCAAGGTTTATGGTTTTATACCATAGGACAGAGGAAGGGGGTCCGTCTTCCAGGAGGGCCATTTTATGTCCTATTAAAGAACAAAAGAAAAAATGAGCTGGTGGTGGAGCGATCATTAAAAGCGGCGGCGGAATTGATAAACCTTAAAGATGTTAAATGGGTTTCCGGAGTAACTCCGGCCTTGCCGATAGGGATTAAGTGCCGGATACGATATCGGGGTAAAGAGTTAGGGGCGGTTTTGAATAAGGGTGCCAGGGGGTTCCAATTGAAATTCTTCCGGCCGCAAATTGCACCGGCACCCGGGCAGGCGGCGGTATTTTACCGTGGCCAAGAACTTTTGGGAGGCGGGGTGATTGTTTGACGGTTATAACTGTAATTTAAAATTGAAAATAAAGATTGTTTTATGTTATTGTTATAGAAACATATCATAGGGCCTTAGAAAGACTTATAGAGAAATTACAATGAAACCAGCTAAAAAAAAGAGAATCGCGGCAAAAAAGACCGAGAAGAAGGCGACAAATAGCATTTCTAAGATTACGCGCGTCGCAAAAGAGGCGCCGGCAGTGTCGGTAGCGCCGCAAAAGCCGCTGGTCAAGATCGGTTCCAAGATCAGGCCAAAGGTGGTTAATTTAAAGGCGGTTGAGGGCGCAAAGCCCGGCGCGGTCAAAAGCGCGGCGAGGGAGCCGGAATTCGAAGTCAAGAAAACCAAGATTAGGATCATCGGCATCGGCGGCGGGGGCGGGAATATTGTTTCCGAGATCGCGGCACGAGTTAAAAAATCATCGTTTCATATTGCCAACACCGATTTTGCGGCATTGCGCAATGCGCCCAAAAATGTAACCACTTTCCAATTTGGAGAGAATTTGACCCATGGGTTGGGTACGGGTATGGATGCGCAGATCGCCGAGGAAGCGGCTAATCTGGAGCGGGAGAATATTAAGAAAATCCTGGAAGGTCAAGACTTGGTGATCATTGTGGCGTCGCTGGGCGGGGGCACGGGATCCGGGGCCGCACCGGTTTTCGCGCAAATATCGAAAAGCCTCGGAAATTTGACCTATGGTATTTTTACGTTGCCATTTGTATTTGAAGGCGCCAAGAAAAACGATATTGCGCGCGCGGCGCTGGATAAATTTCGTCCGTATTTGAACGCGATCAGCATACTACCTAACGAACGGGTTTTTGAAGTCGTGCCGAAAGCGACCCCGTTCTCAAAAACCCTTTCATATATCAACACAACATTATCTGAAAGTTTGGAAGGGCTGATCGAAACGATCTATGATACCGGGGTAATTAATATCGATTTTGCGGATTTGCGCGCGATACTGGCGGGAAACGGTAAAATGGCGTTTTTAAATACGGTTTCCTTTAAAAAAGGCGAAGAAGCGAATTTGGACCTGTTTGAGCAGGCGTTCAGTTCGCCGCTTTATCCCTATACAATCGATAAGGCTCGCGGTTTGTTGTTGAATATCGTAGCCAAAAAAGATCTAAAATTACTGGAAGTAAATAGGATTTTGACCAGTGTTTCCAGTCGTATCCATAAAGATGCGCGAATAATTTTTGGAGTTGGGTATGAGGGGGCTCCTGAGGGCGAAGTTAAAGTGACGGTGTTGGCAACCGGATGTGTTTATGATGATGGCAGCGTTCCCGAGGCGATCGATAAGGAACCAGCAAAACCGAAATATGAACCTCAAAAGAAAGCGGTTGCCGAGAAGAAAACAAAGCTGGAAAAACCAGCTGCGGTAAAGAAGGTAGAGGCGGTAAATAAAGCTAAAGTAAAACCCGTCAAGTTAAAATCAGCGAGCAATAAAGAGATCCAGTCACTAAGAAAGTCTAAGCCGGCGGCTGAAAAATCCAAAGAACAAAAAAAATCAATTCCGGTAAAAGCCGATAAAATTCCGGAAAAAGACCGTAAAATAGATATTTTTTTGGAAAATATTGATTCAAAGGAAGTAGAGGAGGACGATCTTTTGGAGATTTCAAAAGATAAGCAGCAGGATCATAGAGATATTCCTATCCAGATTGAAAACCCGGTGCGTAAAAACGCATTGCAAGTAAAAAAAGAGATTGAAATGGAGGAGCGGGCGATGCTGGAACAGGAAAAGGCTTGGGAGGTGCCGGCTTTTTTGCGGAAACAAAAAAAATAAATCAATATGTACGATCTAATAATTATCGGGGGAGGGCCGGCAGGTATGGCGGCGGCAATTTACGCCGCCCGCGAAAAATTAGATGTGTTGCTTTTAACCCGGGAGTTCGGCGGCCAAATGGCAAAAAAGGAAGTAGAGATCGAGAACTATCCGGGAATGGGTGCAATAACAGCCCAAGATCTGATCGCTAAATTCCGAGAGCATCTAGAAAGGCTGGAAGTTAATGTTTTGATCGGCGTAGCTATCGGACTGGTGAAAACTGCCCAGGGATTTGAAGTTGCAACCGAAAAAGAAAAAATTGCCGCAAGGGCGTTAATTATTGCCACTGGATCGGAGCCGAGGCAACTTGATGTTCCGGGAGAAAAGGAATTTTTGGGCCGAGGGGTTGGTTATTGCGTAACTTGCGACGGGCCGCTTTTTGCCCGGCGGGACGTGGTTATCGTAGGCGGGGGTAATTCGGCGTTCGAATCGGCGCTATTTTTAACCAAATTTGCGAATAAGATCTATGTTTTGGAGCGGGGGCCGAAAGTTTTTGCAGATGATACCAACCAAGAGTTGGTGCGAGCTACCGGAAAAGTGGAAATCATTACCAGTGCCAAGATCAGCCGGATCGAGGGCAAGAATTTCGTCAAGGCGGTGGTTTATGAGGACTCTCAAGGCAGCGAGAAGGTTTTGGCGGCCGAGGGTGTTTTTGTGAAAGCGGGTTATAAGCCGGCGTCGGCATTTATTGCGAATTTGGCCGACACCAATGACCGCGGCGAAATAATGTTCGATCATGAAAATTACCAGACCCGGACGCCGGGATTATTTGTTGCGGGGGATGTGAGCGATATCAAATATAAACAGATCATAGTTGCCGCCGGCGAAGGCGCCAAGGCCGCGATGGCGGCGGGAGAATTTTTGAGAAGCCCAAAATAGCGGTTTTGGTAGCATTTTTGAATAGTGGTATTATTACAACTTTTTACCAAAATTATCAATGATCTCAAATGCAAATAAAATAAAATCGATAAAAGCCCGGGAAATTTTGGATTCCCGCGGCAATCCAACGGTTGAGGTTAGCGTAACGACCGGTTCGGGAGAATACCGTGCCGGTGTGCCTTCGGGAGCATCCACCGGAGCACATGAGGCAGTGGAGATGCGCGATGGAGATGTGAGCCGTTACGGGGGTTTGGGGGTTTTGCGGGCGGTTAATAATGTCAATTCGATGATCAATCCGCAGCTTGCCGGGATGGATGTGCGGGACCAGCAAAAGATTGATAAGGCAATGCGGGAGATCGACCAAACGCCCAACAAAAGCCGATTGGGAGCTAATGCTATTTGCGGCGTATCGCTGGCGTGCGCCCGCGCGGGCGCGGCGGCAAAGAAAACGCCGCTTTACCGCCACATTGCGTCATTATTCTCGAATCATAACTTATATTTTCCTAAAGCGTGCTTCAATGTGGTTAATGGCGGCGCGCACGCGGGAAATGATCTGGATATCCAGGAATTCATGATCGTGCCTCAAGCGGAAAAATTTTGCGATAATTTAAGGATGGCCAGTGAAATTTATCATGAATTAAGGAAGAACTTGATGCAGAAATACGGGCGCGCGAGCGTTAATTTAGGCGATGAGGGAGGGTTTGCGCCGCCGATATCGCAGCCACGGGAAGCCATTGAATGCCTGCGCATGGCAAGTGCGATCGCGCAGCCGGCAAAAGTTAATTTTATTCTGGATGTGGCATCGACGCAGTTTTTTAATTCCGGCCAATATAAAATGCACATGGCGACCTATGACCATCATTCACTGGCGGGATTTTACACGCAATTAATTTGGGAATTTCCCGAGATAATGGGCCTTGAGGATCCTTTTGCCGAAGACGATTGGACCGGCTGGCAAGGATTCGCGTTCACTGGCATGATGATCGGCGATGATCTTTTGGTGACCAATCCGGGGAGGATTAAAGAGGCGCATGAGAAAAAGGCGTGCAACGCGATGATCTTAAAGATCAACCAGATCGGCACGGTTTCGGAGGCGATGGAGGCGGCCGCGCTGGCCAAATCATACGATTGGAAGATTATTGTTTCGCACCGGTCGGGGGAGACCAACGATGATTTTATCGCGGATTTTGCGGTAGGTATCGGCGCCCAATTTATCAAAACCGGGGCGCCGGCCCGAGGCGAGCGCCTGGCAAAATACAACCGATTGGTACAGATCGAAGAAGAATTGCTCGGTAATAAAAGGGTATGAAATTTAATTTGAAAAATTTAATTCCCTTTATATTCTTACTCTTATTAGCGGCCCAAAATTGTTCAGCCGTAATTGATGTTTGCGAAAATAAAACGGAGTACTATTTGGAAACGTCAACTAAAGAAGTGGCTTGTGGATTGGGGGTTGGCGTTTTTTTTGATAATTTTGGCATTATTGATCAAGGGCATGACTTCATTAACATTATGCTATGTTAAGTCGTGATTTAATTGATATGGATAAGGCAATATTCATTGCAAAATATTTTTTTATATTTTATTTTTTCTTGGTTGTTGGGTTATTGTTCGCGGCGTCGACGGCATTTGCTTGTGTTGCTACTGGTAGTTCGGGCTATGTTGACGCGATGTTGGGTTTGTTTGGAGCCATTTACTTATTAGGGGCAGCATCTTTGTTTTGCTGCATTAAATATAAAAAAATGGGCGGGAATAAAAAATGGCCAATGAAACTGTGGGGCGTATCGGTTTTTTTGTTATTTTTGGTTTTAATATTAAGAGGGGTTATAAGCCTTACTCTTTGCGCGACAATATGAAGAGGCTGTTTCTTATAATTTTATCATTGGTTTGGGGTTTGGTTTTATTTCCGGGGGCGGTTTGGGGGGATATTTCTGAAGACCGCTTCACTGAGGCTTCGGTGGAAACGTCGTTGAGCGATGTTGCGAATGTAATTGTTTTGGTTATATTGGGATTGGTTTTACTCGGATTTGTTTTGCCGATAGTAGAATATTTCCGTTTTGCCAGAAGGAGGGCGATTTATAGGATTGTTTTATTGCGGCACGGAGAAAGCGTTTGGAACAAGGAAAACCGATTTACGGGCTGGACAGATGTCGGTTTGTCGGATTTGGGGGCTCAGGAGGCTAAAGAAGCCGGGCAAATCTTAAAAGAAGAAGGCTATTTATTTGATTTGGTGTTTACGTCGGTGTTGGCGCGCGCGATCGAAACGACGAGCATCGCCCTAAGGGAGATGGGCTTGGCTGGCGTTGATACCAAATACTCCTGGCAGTTGAACGAGCGGCATTACGGGGGTTTACAGGGCATGAACAAGGCCGAAATGGTCCAAAAATATGGAGAAAAGCAGGTACATATTTGGCGCCGCAGTTATGATGTCCGGCCGCCGGAGATGACTGCCGATGAATTTTTGAAGCAGAATTCCCAGGAAATTTTTAAAAATATCAAGCCAGAAAATCTTCCCACAGCCGAGTCGCTTAAAGATACCTATATCCGCGCGGTAGGATATTGGCAGGAAGAGATCATGCCGCAAATAAAACTTGGAAGAAAAATTCTGGTTTCGGCGCATGGCAATAGTTTGCGGGCGATCGTAAAATATTTGGATAATATCGGCGATGATAAAATTTCTGACCTTAATATTCCCACGGGCGTGCCACTAGTTTATGAATTAGACGGAGATCTTAGGGTGGTAAGACATTATTATTTAGGCGATGTTAGGGCGGTTGAGGCAAAGATCGACAAGGTAAAAAACCAGTCGAAGGTTAAATAATATGGAATTTAAACATAAAAAAATGTTAAAAAAAATCACAACAATCATAATGATCGCGGCGGGATTATTGTTATCGCAAGGTTTGCGGGCGGAATACCGGCCGCTGGATGCGGCGCCAGCCACAACCGTTGAAGAGTCCCATACTCAAGCGGAAAACGATGAGAAATCAGTAGAAAGAAAGATAATCACAAGCGAATCTTTCGGGGCGCCGGTATTGACCGACGAGATCACTTTGAGAGAGATCATCAATGATATTAAATTGATATTTTTTTCGTTCATGGCGATAAGTGTAGGGTTGATCGCATTCCAAATAATTGGTTACCGCTGCTATATGAAGCAGATCGATAAAAAATGGGCCGGATGGTTCATGTTCGCGCCGTTATGGGCATTTATAATCTGGGTGTCGATAATAATCGGGATCATTATCGGAAGCCGGTATATTCTTTATTGATATTCCGGCCCGGCTGGATTTTTACGGTTTTAAATGGTAATATTTTCCAATGATCGGTTGCCGGCTTTTTACAGATAAATTAAAAATATATGGAAATAAAAAAAATATACTGGGCAGTTTTTTTGAACGCGATGCTGTTTGCGGCGCAAAACGCCATGGCGCAGGAGGAAAAGGCCGTTACCGCGGCGGTATCGGGAAAATCAAATTTTGACGTTACGGCGTTGATTGATACGTTTTCCAAGGTGGTTGTGCCGGGGATTTTAATTTTTATTTTTTTGAGCGGGATCGTTTCGCCGCTGGTCGGTTACTATTGGTACCGCAAGCATGGCGGCAAGAAGAATTGGATTAAATATTTTGCCTGGCTGCCACTGGTGTTGGCGGTAATTTTGGCCGGAGTTTGGTTGTTGTCCCCCGACGGTTCTTCGCAAGTGATCGAAAAATTGTTTCCGCTGGCGATGATCTTGACGGCGGCAGTTGGTGTGGTGGCACCGGTGATCGCTTATCGCAAGTACAATCATAATAAAGATAAAAAATGGATAATTTGGCTTTCGTATTACCCATTGTTGGCGGTGGTGGCGGCGGTGTTCGGTTACGCGCTGAAATATTTTGCCAAATAGCCAACGGGCCGAATGTTGGTGTGGTTGCGCAAAAAAATAAATCTGTTAAGCTTTACAGTATCTAAATAATTAAACCAATATGGCGAAATATCAAGTTAACAAAGATAAATGCTTGGGGTGCTTTATCTGCACCGTAAACTGCCCGGCGGGAATGGCACAGGATGATGATGGGAAAGCCAAGGTGGTGGATTCGGATGCGGTGGAGGCTAGCGGCGGGGAAAGCGTGTGTCCGCACGGTGTGATCGAGAAAAAGGAAGCGTAATTCTTTTGGCGCCCGAGAGGGCGCTTTTGTGTTTTGCGCGTATTTGACAACGGGATTGCATGTTTTAAACTGCGGAATATGAAGCGTACCGCAACGGAGCGGCATAAACTTTTGGCAGAGCCGCCGATTGCAGGCAGCTGGCAGTGAGGCGCGCGGCATTAATATAATAGACCTACTGCCTAAATATCTCCTACTGCAATTTCCAGATTTCGGTTGCGAAAAATTCGTCGTTCGGCGGCAGACTTTTTGTCAAGCATGCCTTCTCCTTCCTTATTTTTCTCACTCGAAATTTGGAAATTCCGTTACATAAATATTTAGGCAGTAGGTCTAGGAAAAAATGAACAATTGGACAAAAAAAGTACAGGATAGGATCGTGAAGGTGCCGGTGCGCGGAGGCCGGTCGGTCAGGGAATATAAAAATGGTTTGGAAAACCTGGTTTTTACGCCGGCACAGCTGGCCAAGAGGCCAGTGGATTATTTTAAAGAATCAATTTCGGCTAAAACGATACTGGGAAAAAAAAGCTTAAGGCCGGTAGAAATAGACGGACCAATCCTGATTGCGGCCATGTCGTTTGGCGCATTATCGAAGAATGCCAAAATGGCGTTGGCGAAGGGTTCGGCAATGGCGGGCACCGTGGCGAACACCGGCGAGGGCGGCATGCTGCCGGAGGAGCGTGAATTGGCAAAACGGCTGGTGATCCAGTACAGTACGGGAAGATTCGGCATTGACGAGGAAATTTTAAAGAAAGCCGATATTATCGAGATCAAGATTGGTCAGGGGGCAAAAGGCGGCCAGGGGGGATTGTTGCAAAAAGAAAAAGTAACGCCCGAGGTGGCGGCGGTGCGCCGGGTAAAGCTGGGAACAGACGTGCATTCGCCGGCTTACCATCCGGACATTGAAACTATTGAAGACCTAAAGAATAAAGTTGATTGGTTGCGGCAATTATCCGGCGGGGTGCCGATCGTAATTAAATTGGCAGCGGGCGATGTGGAAAACGATGCGAAACTGGCAACGCTTGCCGGGTCCGATGTGATTGCGATCGACGGCGGCTGGGGCGGCACCGGGGCGGCGCCGGAAGTGATGCTGGATGAGATGGGAATCCCGGCATTGCCGGCATTGGTTCGCGCGCGCGAAATTCTGGATAACTTTGGCAACGGGCAGGAGCTATGGATCGCGGGCGGCTTTTATACCGGGGGCGATGTGGCTAAAGCATTAGCGCTGGGGGCGGACGCGGTATTTATGGGTTCGGCCATGCTGGCGGCGCTGGGATGCGTGGGATGTAATTTATGCTATTTGGGAAAATGTCCCAAGGGGGTGGCTACCCAGGATCCGGACCTGGCCAAGAATATGGATGTAGAGGCGGCGGCGCATAATGTAGCGAATTTCATTAAAAATTGTACCGAGGAGGTAAAAATGATGGCGGGGGCCGTGGGCCATGACGATATCCATAAGCTAAATAGGGATGATTTGCGGGCGCTGACGATGGAAGCCAGTAGGGTTGCCGGCGTGAAGTTGGCCGGGGATTAAAGGAGTCGTTTTTTGTGAGTTGGATTATTATTTAAGCTAAAAATACCGTATTTAAAACGGTATTTTTAGTTGTTATTTATATTGACAAATACTAAAAAATGGTTTATAATTATGGCAGGAGCGGCAAGAGGCTTAGATTTTGAGCCAATTGTCAGCTTAAAGACAAGGAGGATACAAAGATGGAAATATTAGGAAACCCCGTTTTTTGGGGTATAGTAGCTTTGGTAGTGCTTTACGTTATTTACACGCTTTTTAAAAAGCTTGTAAAAACTACTGTAGTGGTTATGGTGGTTTTAGCCGTGGTTTATTATTTTCTCCCGAGCGTTTGGGAGAAGGCGGCTGATGTAATCAGTACTGCCTTATGAGGGGCGTCGCAAATAAAATTTTTTTATTGATGCCTCTCTTTAACTTTGGATAAATGTAAATATTATATTTGCTATTAATTTTAATCAATATCGCGAGTTAAATAACGTTGCGATTTTTATAAAGTTGGCGCCGGCAAGGCGTTTTATTGTTGACAAAATTAATAAAATATGTTATAAATAATGCAGAGCATGCCACGTGCATGAATATTGGATTGGAGGAACTTTATGAGCAATAAGAGTAAAATGTTGTTTGTCGGGGTATTCAGCGCGGCGCTGATCGCCTTGATGGCATGGCTAAAGGGCTGGGATAACGTAGGGGCTTTCGCTTCCAGCGTTGGCCAAATCCTATTTTTCAGTTTTTTATTGGTGGGTTTCTTCTTTTTCTTGCTAGAGACCTATTACCGTATAGAACTGAAACCCTGGCTTGTAAAGGCGTGGAAAACTGTTGCTTTATTGGTTTTGTGCATGCTAGCATTCAATACTCTAGCTGAATCGTTAATTGACTCATTGGAGATCGTCGTCAATTTGGAGGTTATGAAGATTGCGTTCGATGCCTTCGTTGTCGCGATTTTAATCGCTTTTGCGGTAAAGCATCGCGAGGCGATTACCAAAGAGTACAACAAATTGCGTGCCAATAAGCACTAAAAACTGAAAAAAAGTGACATTTCCAAAGTGCCAGGTCTGCGCAAAATAAAATTGCGCGCTCACAAGACCTGGCAAATTTTTTTATAGACGCATAGGGGCGTTTTTTTGTTATTTGGATCGGGCGGCGAGGCAAGGTTTTGTTGGCAGATGATTTTTTTGTTAAAATAATTAAATAACAATTATGGTTGGTTTGTTTTTCCAATGGTATTTTTTGGAAGTGCCGCTCAGGATTAAAAAGATATGGGGCAACTATCTTTGGTTTTGGGGGCGCTATTTTGCGATCCTGGATTTGGCGCGGGGTTTTTTTGCGCCATGGAAAGGGATGGTGTTCCATCGGGAGAAACGCGCGTTCGAGCTGGGCGACGTTTTTTCGGCCTGGTTGGGCAACATCATTTCACGGACGATCGGAGCAATGATCAGGACGTTTTTTTTGGGGGTGGGTATTTCGATGGAATTCGCAACGTTCGTTTTTGGGGTTGTGGCGTTCGCGGTTTGGGCCGGGATGTTCTTGCTAATTCCTTTTTTAATATTTTTGGGATTGTGGCTGATCATTTATTAACAAACTAATTAAACGGTATTAGATGGCCGATACACAAAAAAAACCTTCCACTTTTAAAGCGGTCAAAAGGGTGCAGGAAGTGCCGCTGGAAATGCTAAAAGTGATATATAAATGTGCTAAGCCGATTTTTTATTTGGCGCTGGCGTTTTATTTGGTGCCGTTCGCTTACTCCTCGATTCCCCGGGAAGCGGTAAATTCGGTGTTGGGTTTTGCGTCGGTCGGCATGCCGGAGCTGCCCAATATCAAATGGAATTTTTTTGCCGGAACGGCGTGTTTGGTGTTTCCGTTCTATGTTATTAGCGGCCTATTGATCGGATTCGCAAACCAGAGGTTGAAGCGGGTGGGCAAGGATTTGCTGGCAGCGCCCGGCCAGGATGACGATCTTTTGGAATATCTTGATTTTGAGGCGGCCGCGCTGGTGCAGGCATCCATGAAGGCGGGCCATTTGCCGTTCCAACGGGTTTTGCTTTACAAGATCCTAAAGAGCCGGCGCTTACATTTTGCGTTCCAAAGGCTTTGTATCGGTGATGACGATCTGGAGCGGGAATTGTTGGCGGGGATGAAACAAAATTCCGGAAAATTCTCAATAGAAACGGACCCGATATTGGAAAAATCGAATTATGTGATGCGCGAACACATTTTGGCGCGCGCGGCCGAGATTTCCGTCATCAATAAAGAGAAAAGGATATCGTTGTTCACATTATTCATGGTGCTGGCCGATGAGGATGAAAAATTCCAGGAGACGATGGATCGGTTGCAGCTTTTAAAAGAGGATGTGGAATCGGTGCTTTTTTGGCAGATGCGGATGGAAAGCTATAAAAAATTCCGGTCCCGGTTTTGGGAGCGGGATAATTTGCGGCGATTATTTGCCACCAGCCCGGTGGATATGATCGTGGGGGGGTGGACGGTTTTATTGGACAAATATTCCCGGGACATATCGCTTTCAAATCCGTTAAAATATGGGGGCGTGGTACTGCACGAACAAGAAATCGACTTAATGGAGGAAGCTCTTATAAAACAGCAAGGCAACGGGGTTTTGTTGGTGGGCGAGTCTGGAAGCGGGCGCAAAAGCATCATTTATAATTTTGCCAATCGTGTTGCGGCGGAAAATGGGCCGGCGGCGCTGAAAAAATCGAGGATTCTTGAAGTTAATATGACGGCATTGATCGGCGGAAATCCTGATAAAGCGCAATTAGCTTCGGCGCTGGAGCGAATATTCCAAGAGGCGGCGGCGGCAAAAAACGTTATTTTGGTAATTCCGCAAATTGATGACTACATCGGGCAAAAACAAGGCAAGGACGCCGTGGCTGCGGTTGATATCAGTGGAGTTCTTGCCGGTTTTTTGGGGCGGCCGGGATTTCGATTGATCGGAGTTACGACTTATGAGGGATTCCGCCGGTCGATCGAGGTTGCGGGCGAGATCGCGTCAAAGTTCATGAAGATCGAAGTCACCCGGGTCTTGATCCCCGATGCGATGAAGGTGCTCAAGGAGGAGGGGTTGCGGCGCGAGGTGAGCACGGGAATTTTTATCCCCATCGCGACATTAAAGGAAATCGTCAAGTTGTGCGACTATTTTTTGGGCGACCAGGCTTTCCCGCAGAAGGCGGTAAACCTTTTGGATGATCTGGTGGCCAACCGGCTTAGCCGGGGACGTGGCGGCGCCAAAAGCATCATGCCGGCGGATGTTGATGCTTATTTTTCCCACAAATACGAAGTTCCGGCCGGGGCGGCGGGCCAAAAGGAAAAAGAGATCCTGGTTAATCTTGAGGACCGGATCCATGAAGGATTAATAAACCAGAAAGAAGCGGTTGAGGAATTGGCGAATGCCATGCGCCGCGCCCGCGCGGAGATCAAAAAAAGGAAGCGCACGATCGGTAATTTTCTTTTTTTAGGACCGACTGGGGTGGGCAAGACCGAAACCGCCAAGCAGCTGGCCAAAGTATATTTTGGCTCGGAAAAGAACATGATCCGCTTGAATATGGCCGAATACCAGACGGTGGACTCGATCGAAAAGCTGATCGGGGGAAGTTCTTTATCCGGATATTTAACGACTGCGGTGCGCGAAAATCCCTTTTCACTGGTTTTGATCGATGAGATCGAAAAAGCCCATCCAGGCTTGTTGAATATTTTTTTGAATGTTTTTGACGAGGGCGAGATGAATGACGGATTCGGGCGGGCAGTTGATTTTAAACACACGATAATTATTGCCACTTCGAACGCGGGCGCCGATTATATCAAGGATGCGGTGGAAAGGGGCAGCAGCCTGGCAAACATGAAGAATTCTTTTGTCGATACTTTGTTGCGGCGCAATATTTTTAAGCCGGAATTTGTCAATCGTTTTGACGCACTTGTCTTGTACCGGCCATTAAATGCCTCGGAAATGGAGCAAGTGGCGGCATTGATGCTCAAAGATATCAAAGCTGGCTTGCATGAAAAACGTATTGAACTGGAAATAACCCCGGAATTGACAGCTAGTCTTGGAAAATTGGGATTCGATCCGGTTTTCGGCGGCCGGGCGATGCGCCGCGTGGTGCAGGATAAAATCGAAAACACATTAGCAAAGGATCTGCTTGCCGGCAGGATCAAGGCGGGCGATGTTTGTGAATTTAATTGCGAAAGCTGGGAATTACTGGTTGGTGAAGAACGGGAAGCGTATCATAATCGCGTAGCGGAAGCGGCTGACGAGCCGGATCCGCGGGCCGCTCTTTTAATGGGATTGGAGGCGCGCATCCATGAAGGCTTGATCAACCAGAAGCAGGCGGTTACCGAATTGGCTAACGCGCTGCGCCGGTCCCATGCCGACATTAAAGAAAATAAGCGTACGATCGGCAATTTCCTGTTCTTAGGACCGACTGGGGTGGGCAAGACCGAAACCGCTAAGCAATTAGCCAAAGTCTATTACGGCTCGGAAAAGAACATGATTCGCTTGAATATGGCCGAATACCAGAATACCAATTCTATCGATAAACTTATTGGGACCTTGGAAACGCCAGGATTGTTGACGACGCAGGTTACCGAAAGGCCTGAATCACTAATATTGGTCGATGAGATCGAAAAAGCCAGTCCGCGCGTACTCAATTTGTTTTTGAGCGTGTTCGATGACGGCCAACTGGCGGATGGAAACGGCCAGAATGTTGATTTTAGGAAAACCATAATCATTGCGACTTCGAATGCGGGGGCCGTTTTGATCAAGGAAGCAATCGATAAGGGAAACCAAATGGATGATGTATTTAAAAAAATATTCATTGACCGGTTGATGCAGGACGGCACGTTCAGCCCAGAGTTTATAAACCGGTTTGACGCGGTGGCGCTTTACCGGTCTTTGGATGCCGATGAAACAAAGAAGGTAGCGGCGTTAATGCTGGGCGATATCAAAAGGGGTTTGGCGGCAAAGGGGATAGAATTTGCGATCGATGACGTGCTAATCGAAAGAATCGCGCAATTGGGATTCGATCCGGTTTTCGGCGGCCGGGCGATGCGCCGCGTGGTGCAGGATAAAGTGGAAAATGCCGTGGCGAACGCTTTGTTGTCGCGGGCGATCCGCAAAGGCGATACGGTGCGGATCGATGCTGATTCTTGGGTGACGGTAGTTGTCAGCAGTACACAATAAAATTAAAATGCGCAATTATAAAGCATTATCAATTTTAGCAATATCGCTAGTAATTCTCGGCTTTTTTGCGGCGGGAGTCACGTACGCGCAAGTTAGCTGCGCAAATGATTGTTCTGTTAATGACGCGCGGCAATGCTTGGGTAACGGCTACCAGATTTGCGGCGATCATGATGGCGACGGATGCTTGGAATGGAGCGCGATGATGGTTTGCTCCGCCGGGCAGCGTTGCCAGGGCGGCGGTTGTGTTGTTGACGAATGCGCGGAAGAATGCGTTTCTTCCGGGGCACGGCAGTGCAGTGGCGATGATTACCAAACTTGCGGCAACTATGATAGTGACCGGTGCTTGGAATGGTCTGCTTCCGCAAGTTGCGGCGAAAACAAACGGTGCATTGCCGGTTTATGCAGTATTATAACAAGTTCGGCAGACAATGCTTACGCAACTACCAATACAAATCCTTCGACAATTGCAAATGCTCCATCGGCAGACATGTCGTTTTCATCGGCAGCGGCGGGGGCGGGGGCAGCTAATACAGCGAATGGGACGGTATCAATATCAACCTATCCAGAAGGCAATTCCAATATTGGGGCCGGAAACAATGAAACAAATATTTTAACATTAACAGGATTAGGGCCGTCCGGCAGTGTTGCGAGTGCGAATGTGATTTTGACGGTAAGTACGGATAAATCGGCTAATTGCCGTTACGACGCATTCAATAAAAGCTATAATTCAATGTCGGGCGTTTTTTCGACTGCCAACGGCTTATACCACCGCCAGCCGTTAATGCTGCCGTTTAGTGGGAATTATACATATTATGTGCGCTGTTTCACAGCAAGCGGGGTCACTAATTCGCTTGCGGGGATTATTACATTCCGGTATATTCCCGCGGCTGTTAGAACTAGTTCTTCCGGTGATGTGCCGCCGCAGGGCGCCCAATCGACGGTAAATAAAATTTCCGAGCTTGCGGCCAGCAATAAGAAAAGCGATTTACCGACTGCCAAGCTGAATGCCGGCGGTTTGGGAAAAATTGCGATCAGTACCGATTCGCTGGTAATATATGATCCTTTGCCGACAGGCCGTGTTTATCAAAACCAAGTCACCCTTACAGTAACAACTAATAAAGCGTCGGAATGCCGTTATTCGATAATAGATACCGAATTTGAAAAGATGGAATCTTTCTCTACGGGGGACAACTTATTGCATCAATCAATTACCGGATTGATCGATTACGGGCCGTATTCTTATTATGTGCGTTGCCGCAGTAAAGCAAATGCGATACAAGAAAGTTCAACGGTTTTATACTTTACTTATGCCGATCCGCAAGTACAATACGAGCCGGAAGCGGGTGGGACCGCCGATAATAAATGCACAAGCCGCGGAGTGGCGGTGTCGGATAAAATTTGCCATTTTGAAGAAGATTGTTTGTGCGATCCGGATTGCGGCGTCAACGGTTGGCCCGTAGATCCCGATTGTAAAAATATTGATTTAGGCCAACCGATAGCAAAGAACGATGGAATTTCGGGGACTGCGGTCATGCTGATAACTGGTTTGGTGACATTATCGGCAATTTCGTCAGTTTTTTTAATTTCGAACATTGCCCGGCGGGTTAGGGGCATTGCCTGACTTTTGGTTGCTAGCAAAAAAGTTAATCAAATATAATAATTTAATCAATGGTGAGTAAATTAAAATTCAAATGTTGATTTTGATCCAATCAATAATTCATTGGTGGCTACTGCCGGGGCAGGAGTAATGGGCCAAGGATCGAATTGGGCAAATCAGGCAAATACGCGTACTTTGTGCGGCGCAAAGACGATACGGGCAATAAAAACAAGTCTTAGGCCAGGATAAATTTTGAATATGCCAAGCCGACGGCCAATGAGGGGCCGGTAGTTCTTAATTCATTTCCGACCGGTAATATTTACCAGAAAGATTTTGTTTTGTTTATAGATACGGATCGGGATTTTGAATGCCGATATTTGACCAGTGATTCAAGGTTTGACGAGCAGAAAAGCAAGTTCAGGTCTGAAGACGGGCAATTCCGGTAGTTTTTGGGGATTTTGGATCTTATGATTATTACGTTTATTACACGGATAAAGAGGGCTATACTAATAGCACGTCTGCGGTGTTTTTGTTCAAGTATATTGATCCGGCAGAAAGGCCGGAGGGTGCGGGGTTTGGTTTTGGAGATTATTCCAGAGAAGAGATTATTGATTCGGCAAAGAAAAAAGAACCAGACGCATCAACCACCGTTGCGGGGGCGTGTTGATTATTCGGCGGAGTTTTAAGATGGGGTTTGTGACAATACCGCGAATTGTGTTTGTGATTTAGATTTTCCGGCAGATAGCGACTTGGCGGATCCCGATTACGCGGAAGCGGGTAATGATCCCGCCGAAAAGCCGGTTTTGGCACCGGTTTTGGCCGCAGTTATTGGTTTATTGGTGGTAGTAGTGGTAACATCAACCGTCATGATCATTAAAAAAGGCAAGGCGCATCCCGCCGCATAGATCAGGCCGTTTATTTGATTATTGACTCCGGCCGTTAATGGGAGCTATGCTAAACGATCGAACATTATTTTAAAAATATGGATATCATCGATAAATTAAAACAAGCCGGTTTACGAGGCCGGGGGGGTGCGGGTTTCCCGGCATGGCAGAAGTGGCAAATGGTGAAAGACGCGGGATCGGCGGATGGACGGAAATTCGTAGTTTGTAATGTGTCTGAGGGAGAGCCGGCGGTATTAAAAGACGGGAATATTTTGGAGCGCGATCCCGGAACGGTGATTGAAGGTATTGATGCGGCAATGAAGGCAGTGGGCGCGCAAAAGGGCTTTTTATATTTGCGTAAGGATTATTTTGACCAATATAAAGAAAAATTAAACCAGACCATCGGTAGCAGGGCAATCGAATTGGTTCGGGAGCCGGGTGGTTATCTCGGGGGCGAGGAAACCGCGCTTTTGGATTCGATCGAAGGGAAAAGATGTGAACCAAGGATAAAGCCGCCGTTCCCGCCTCAGGCAGGGCTTTGGGGGTGTCCAACTTTAGTAAATAATCTGGAAACCTTATATTGCGCCGCCAGGATCATCCGCGGCGATTATAAGAACACGCGTTTTTATTCGATTTCGGGTGATGTTCCCAATAGCGGTGTTTTTGAGCGTGGTGAGAATTTAACCGTCAAAGAAGTATTGGAAAAAACCGGAAACTTACCGCAAAAAGATTTTTTTGTCCAAATGGGTGGAGGTGCCAGCGGTACGATTCTACTCCAAAACGAATTAGAACAGCCGGTGAGCGGTGCCGGATCGATCGTGGTATATGATTTGGCAAAAACCGATCCGCGGCAGTTGGGACTAAAGTGGCTGAATTTTTTCATTGGCGAGAATTGCGGTAAGTGTGTGCCGTGCCGAGAGGGCGTTTATCGATTGCGCGAGCTTTTTTCGCAAGAGCAATTTGACATCGCGCGCGTAAAAGATATTGTGGATTTACTTGCTAAAGCCAGTTTTTGTCCTTTTGGCAAGGGGGTAGCAAATGCTTTTGCCGGTTTAGTAGAAAAGTTAATGGTCAAATAGCGGTAAATATTTAAAATATGAAAATAATAATCGATGGAAAAGAAATCGAAGCGCGGGAGGGGCAAACGGTTTTGGAGTCGGCGCGGGAGAATGGCATTGAAATTCCAGCGTTGTGCTACCACCCGGATTTGTGCGTAAAAGCCAATTGCCGTTTATGCTTGGTCGAAATAGAGGGCATGCCGGCGCCAGTTACCGCTTGCTCAATGCAAGTCAAGGAGGGCCTGAAAGTGATCACGGGCAGCGAGGCAATTAATGCGCTGCGCAAGACCAACTTGGAATTTGTTTTAGGCGAACACCGCCGTAATTGTCCTCAATGCATTTGGCAGGGGAAATGTGCGTTATTAAAATACGCGGCACAATTTAAGGCGAATTTGGCCGCGGCTAAATTGCGTAAACCCGATCCGGACATCGTAAAATTCGGACCGATAATTTTAGATAGGTCAAAGTGCATCGAATGCCGAAATTGCGTTGATATGTGCTCGCGCCAGACCGGTTCGCGCCGCGGCAATGAAACTGAATGTAAGTTTGATGGATTTTTAGAAATTCAGGATCAGGGCAAGGATATCCACATCGAGCCATCCTGCGATTTAAAAAAGGATTGTATCTATTGCGGCCAGTGTATTGTGCATTGCCCGGTGGGGGCGCTGGATTCGGTTAGCCCGGTAGAGGAAATTGATGCGCTTTTAAAAGATCGCCAGGGCAAGACTTTGGTAATCCAGTTCGCGCCATCGATTCGTGTGAGCATCGGCGAGATGTTCGGGATGGAAATTGGTACTAATGTTACCGGCAAACTTTCCACGGCGTTAAAGCAGCTCGGTTTTGACAAGGTTTTTGATGTTAATATGGCCGCGGATTTGACTACGGTCGAGGAAGCCAAGGAATTGGTATCGCGGGTGAAAAATAATTTGCCTCTGCCGATGTTTACTTCCTGCTGTCCGGCATGGATGCGCTATATCGAATTCTTCCGGCCGGATCTGATTCCTAATATCACTACTGCCAAATCGCCGCAAAACATGCTGGGGTCGTTGATAAAGACCTATTGGGCGCAAAAACAAGGGATCGATCCTAAAAATGTAATTGTAGTTTCGGTGATGCCGTGTACGGCTAAAAAATACGACATTACCAAGCCCGAAGAAAGTATTAACGGTTTGTCCCCGATCGATTATGTATTGACTACGCGCGAGCTGGGAAGGTTGTTACAAAAAAACAAGATCGACCTTAAAATAATGGCTGATGGTATTTGCGATGATCCGTTCGGCATTTACACCGGTGCGGGCACGATCTTTGGCGCGACCGGAGGTGTAACCGAGGCGGCGACGCGCACGGCTTACTGGTTGATCACCGGCAAGAATTTAGAGAAAGTCGACTGCGAGAACGTCAGGGGCATTATTGGGTTAAAAAAGGCTACGGTAACCATAAACGGGGTTTCGCTAAAAGTGGGAATTGCCAATGGCATGGAGAATGCTAAAATTATCCTTGATGACCTGGCAAAAGATGCGCATGCTTATGATTATGTCGAGATCATGGCTTGTCCAGGAGGATGTATCGGCGGCGGTGGCCAGCCATTGCCGGTAAACGATGAAATTCGGAAAAAGCGCGCCGCGGGTTTATATCAAGACGATTGCGAGCAAAAGATCCGTTTTGCGCACGAAAGTCCGGCCGTGAAAGAAGTATATGACCATTTTGCCGGCGACGAACACAAGATCCATGAAGTTTTGCATACGCATTATACGCAAAAACCTAAAAGCGAAATTCAAAAATAGGAATATCTAGAATAGTTATTCTCTGGATAAATTCGCTTAGAGATTTGCTAATATTAGCAATGTTTAATGCGGGCATGACCTCGTGGCTTTATGAATTATTTTTGGTTAGCAAGAGCGTGCGGACGGTGCAACCTATGTATTTAACTGTTTTTCAAACGGGCGGGGGTTTTAGGGATGGGTTGTTGCTTTGTTATTCTTTGTTGGCTTTGATGGTTGTTGTATTTTAAGTAAAAAATAAGATAATCCATGGTATTTATTGTTATCAAAAATAAAGAAATATGAATAACATAAAAACATTAGTTTTGAATCGCGAGCTAGTGTCAACGGTTGCGCTCACGGGCGTGGTAATGCTTGCGCCGTTTACCCATTCGCAATTGGTGACGGGCACAATAGTTAATGCCGCGTTGTTTTTAGCAGTGATATCGGCCGGATTCCGCGCGGCGGCGGTAGTGGGCTTGGCGCCGAGCTTGATCGCTTTGGCGGCGGGGACGCTGCCGGCGGCAATGGTTTTGATGATCCCTTACATTATGGCGTCAAATATCGCGCTGGCGGGCATTTTTTCATTATTTAGGAAGGCAAATTACTGGTGGGCGGCAGTTTTGGCGGCGGCGGTTAAATTCGTAATCCTGGTATTTGCCGCGAGTTTTATTTTAACGGCGGCCACTTACGGCAGCATTGGGCTGGCGCTTGGATCGTTGATGGGTTGGCCGCAAATGGTTACGGCGCTGGCGGGAGCTTTTGTTGCGCGGATGGTCGGCAGAAAATTATTAGCGGAATAATTTATTTTCAAATGCAGAAACATGGCGGGAGTGTGTTAGCGAGCCGTGGAACGGCGTTTGTGCAATCAAATGGATTTCGATGAAAAATCGACTTTGCAAGAAGTTTTAGAGTTTTCCGGCGCAGAGGATGTTTTGTTGGAGTATAAGGTTCCTTGCTTGGGTTGTCCTATGGCAAAAATGGAGATGGGCGATTTAACTTTGGGGCAAATATGTTCGGCGTATGGGATCGATTGCGATAAATTGATCGCCGGCTTGAATCGAGCGGCAGAATCATATAAATAATCCCGCGGCGGAGAGAGTCCGAACAGGCGGTAATAGGACAGGGTTGCGTTGTTGAAAGTTCGTGCTATATTTATATTGTTACGAAAATAATAACCAAACAGTATGGCTAAAATATCGAAAAATATATTGATTCCAGTGATCGGGATTGTGCTTTTTGCGGCAGTGGCGGCGGGGGTTTATTACAAGGTTCCGGTAAAATTTAGGGCAATGAAGGCAGAAGCAGCTGCCCAAAAGGCGATTGATTATGTGAACAAGAACATGCTAACAGAGGGGATCAAGGCCGAGTATAAGGATGTAAAAGATGAAAATGGTGTGTATGCTTTTAAGTTGGCCGTGCAAGGCAAGGATTATGATGCTTATGTGACTAAAAACGGAGCTTTGTTTTTTGCGGAAGGCATTCCCCAGGCAATACAGCTTGATAAATCTTTAGGCGAAGAAGCGGCGGCAAATGCCGAGATAACCAAAACGGACAAGCCGGATGTTAAAGTATTCGTGATGAGTTATTGCCCCTACGGCTTGCAAGCGCAAAAAATGTATTTGCCGGTTTATGATTTGTTGAAAGATAAAGCGACGATGGGAATCTATTTCGTAAATTATGCAATGCACGGTAAAAAGGAGATGGATGAGAATTTGCGGCAGTATTGTATCCAAAAAGACCAGTCGGACAAGCTTTCGGCTTACTTGAAATGTTTTACGGCATCCAAAACCAGCGCGGATGGTACGGCTGATTTCGGGGCTTGTTTAAAAACAGCTGGAGTCGATAATGGAAAGTTAAATACTTGCATTGTTGCGTCAGATAAAGAATTCAACGTAACGGCGGATTTCAACGATAAGTCAAAATGGGTTAGCGGCCAATTTCCGAAGTTCGAAGTTAATAACGATCTCAACGAAAAATACGGGGTTCAAGGTTCGCCAACGATCGTGATCAACGATAAGGATGTTTCCGAGTCAATTACGACGCGGTCCCCTGAAACCCTGAAGCAAGTGATTTGCTCGGCATTCAATAACCAGCCGGAAGAATGCAAGACAACGCTATCAAGCGATGCCCCTGGGACCGGGTTTGGCACGGCGGCGGCCGCCAGCACCGATTCTTCAGGTGGTTGCGGCGGTTAAATTAGCGCCGGGGCAGTGACATTTATTGCCTATAGCGAAAGCTAACCGTAACCTATATTTTATGATAAAAATTTATTCGACTCCGTTTTGCCCTTATTGTGTAACCCTTAAGGATTATCTTAAATCAAAAAAAGTGGATTTTGCGGATGTTGATGTTTCGGATAACGAGAAGGAGCGGGACGAGATGATCGAATTATCAGGCCAGATAGGAGTTCCTGTAGTGAATATCGACGGCAAGATTATTGTCGGTTTCGATAAGGAGCAAATCGACGAACTTTTAAAGCTGAAATAAAAATCAAAACTGACGCATTCGTTGCGCCAGTTTTGGTAAACGATTAATTTTTTGACTTCAGCAGCGAATTCCAATTTTGTTAGCGGTATGCGTACCGAAAAGCAAATTAGCACCGTGTTGCTTTTGAATTTGCCGTCTGGGGTTTAACTTAAATAATAGTATGGCAAAAATTGCAATTAATGGTTTAGGCAGGATCGGACGCCATGTTTTTAAACTTATTTTAGACAAACATCCGGAATTGGATTTGGTAGCGATCAATGACCTCACAGAGCCGGCAGCAATTGCGCATTTGCTGAAGCATGATTCCATTTACGGGAAATACGATAAAGACATAGAGACGACGGACAAGGAAATTATTGTTCGTGGCAAAAAAGGGGCAAATAGAGTGGCGGTATTAGCATCGGCTAATCCAGACAACCTTCCGTGGAAAAAATTCGATGTTGATGTGGTTTTGGAATGTACCGGGCGTTTTACGAAATACGATGATGCAGCCAAGCATTTGATCGCGGGTGCCAAGAAAGTGATCATGTCGGCCCCATCCAAAGATGGTGACAAGGTGCCGTCATATTTGCTGGGAATCAATACAGACCAGTATGATCCGTCTAAGACCGATGTGATGGACATGGGATCATGCACGACCAATTGTTTGGCGCCGGTAGCCAAAGTTATTAGCGAGAGTTTTGGCATTGTCAAGGGATTTATGACTACTGTGCATGCTTATACTAATGATCAGAAAATACTTGATTTGCCACACAAGGACCTGCGGCGGGCACGCGCGGCGGGAATAAACATCATTCCAACGAGCACAGGGGCAGCTAAAACGATCGGCAAGGTGATTCCCGAATTAAAAGGCAAGCTTGACGGAATTGCATTGCGAGTGCCGGTGCCAACCGGATCAATAGTGGATTTGGTTTGCGAGGTGGGCCGGGAGACAACGGTTGAGGAAGTTAATTCGGCCTTGGAAAAGGCCGCGGCCAAAAAACCGCTGAAGGGCATTATGTCATTTGAAGTCGCGCCATTGGTTTCCAGTGATTTTATCGGAAGCGGATATTCATCGATCGTTGATTCGAAATTAACCATGGTTAACGGCAATATGGTTAAGGTGGCGGCTTGGTACGATAACGAGTGGGGTTATTCTACCCGTTTGGCGGAATTTGCGGAATTTGTCGGTAATAAAATTTCTTAAAATTCTAAAAACAAACATTCGGAATTCGAAATACTTTATAATACCAAATTGTCAATTATGATTTGCAAATGATTGATGATCTAAAATATTATACAGTTTTTGGATACGAATTTTGATATTTGGATTTATATTAAAATGATTAAGAAAGGTGAGCTTTATTATCCTGATGCCGCGGCCAAAAAACGCGCGTGGTTAAAATCAAAAAACGTATATGCCGCGGCGGAAAAAAATCCGGTTAAATTCTGGGAGGCTGCGGCCAAAGAACTGGTTTGGCGAAAAAGATGGACCAAGGCTTATATCGACACCCCGCCTAATATCAAGTGGTTTTCCGGGGCAAAGTTAAATATTGCCGAAAATTGCCTTGACCGGAATTTAACGGTAAGGAAAAATAAGGTGGCGCTGATCTGGGAGCCGGACGATTCGACCCAGCCGGCGCGCATCATTACTTACTACGATCTTTTCCGCCAGGTTAATAAGTTTGCCAATGCATTGAGGAAACTGGGCGTAAAAAAAGGCGACCGGGTGGGTATTTATTTGCCCATGATCCCCGAAGTGGTAGTGGCGATGCTGGCTTGCGCGCGTATCGGCGCCGTTCATTCGGTGGTATTTTCGGCGTTCAGTTCATCGGCGTTACAGGTGCGGTTGCAGGATGCCGGGGCGAAGGTGCTTATAACGGTTGACGGCTATTACCGTCGCGGCAAGATCATTGATCTTAAAAAGCAGGCAGATGAAGGCATTGTAGATACCGCGGTGCAAAAAGTGGTGGTAGTGAAGCGGGCCGGCAACGACATTTCCTGGACCGAAGCGCGGGATATCTGGTATGACCAGATTGTCCGCGGTGAGGCCGACGAGTGCCTGGCGGCGGTAATGGACGCCGAAGATCCGATGTTCATTCTTTATACCAGCGGATCGACCGGCAAGCCGAAAGGGGCGCTGCATACTTGCGGCGGTTACATGGTTTCCGCTTATGCATCGGACAAATGGATTTTTGATTTGACCGATGATGACATTTTTTGGTCAACGGCTGATATTGGCTGGGTTACCGGGCATACCTACTCATGCTATGGCCCATTATTGAACGGCGCAACATTCATAATGTTCGAAGGGCTGCCCGACTATCCAAATCCGGATCGCTGGGCCAACGTGATTGATAAATATGGAGTAACTGTTTTTTATACGGCACCCACGGCGATCAGGATGTTCATGAAAAATGGTACGGATATTTTAAAACCGTATTCCTTGAAAACTTTGCAGATATTGGGTTCGGTGGGTGAGCCGATTTCCGAGAAAGCATGGTTGTGGTATTTTGAAAACGTGGGCAAGAAGAGGTGTCCTATTCTTGATACGTGGTGGCAAACGGAAACTGGGGGCATAATCGCAACCTCGCTTCCAGGCATTGGGCCGTTCAAACCAGCGCATACGGGATTACCGCTGCCGGGAATCCGTATCCGTGTGGTTGATGAATATGGAAAGATCTGCAAGGCCGGCCAGGAAGGCAGCGTGGTTCTTTTTCCGCCGTTTACGCCGGGTTTGTTGCGGGGTATATGGGGCAACGAGCAAAAATTCATTGAAACTTATTGGGCACAGTATAACAAAAAGTATTATTTTTCCGGCGATCTTGGTTGTAAGGATAAAAACGGGTTGTTGCGGGTAGTTGGACGCGCGGATGATATGATCAAGGTGGCGGGGCACCGTTTGACCACGGGTGAACTGGAGAGCGCGGCTTGCCGGGCATCCGGGGTCGCAGAATGCGCGATCGTGGGGGTGGTAGATGAGATAAAAGGAGAGGTACCAGTGGCATTCGTGGTTCCCAAGTCGCAAACGGATACCGCCGGACTTAAAGAGCGAGTAGTGGCGGCGATCAGATCGACAATAGGCCCGATCGCGACGCCCCATACGGTGTTCATTGTTAACGATTTACCGAAAACCCGGTCGGGCAAGATCATGCGGCGAATATTGCGCAAGGTTTTTACAAAGGAGGAACTGGGTGATCTTTCGACGCTGGCCAACCCGGAGAGCGTTGAGGGTATTAAAACCGCCGTTAACCCTGATTAATTTATTTTTTGAAGTTCGATCATATTCCCGCCTTTGGGCGGGATTTTGATTAGAACCGCGCGTATGATAAAATTAATGATTAAACAAACTTTTCCGTTGCGCGGGTTTTTAGGGGTGGAGCGGCAACGGTTTGGCGGTTATAATTAAAACAAACAGAAAAAATGACAAGCAATAATGGACAGGCGGTAAAGATCGGTCTGGTCGCGTTATTTTTATTGGTATTGATTGTGGGCGGTTTTTATTTTGAATTCAATAAAGGCGGGGCGCGAGCCGATGTTGCGGCAATCGAAAAAGAGCTGGCGGATTGCCGCGCCGATAAAGCGGTTTTTGACAGTTCATGTGGTTTGACTTCAGAGAAAGAAGCATCCGGTGATCAAACGATTGCGGATAAAAAAAGTACTCCTTCGGAGACGGAAGGCGGCGTGCCGAATGCAGCAAGCGAAAAAGGTTTTCTATTGTCTCCGGAGCAGGCGGCTAAAAAGGCGGTTGATTATGTGAATAAGAATATGCTTCAGGATGGAATTTTGGCATCCGCAAAAGATGTTTCGGATGAAAGCGGCATTTATATTTTTAAATTGGCGGTACAAGGCAAGGATTATGATGGATATGTCACCAAGGATGGAAAATTGTTTTTTGCCGACGGCATACCTCAGGCAATAAAACTTGACGATCCGGCGAACCCCAATAATAACAGCAAGCCCGCGGAAACCAAAAAAACGGCGCGGCCGGATATCAGAATATTCGTGATGAGCTATTGCCCCTACGGCTTGCAGGCACAAAAAATGTATTTGCCGGTCTATTCATTGTTGAAAGATAAAGCATCGATGACGGTAAATTTTGTGGATTATGCGATGCACGGCAAAAAAGAGGTTGATGAGAATTTGCGGCAATATTGCATACAGAAGGAGCAGGGAGGAAAATTTGAAGCTTATTTGAAGTGTTTTGTGGAAGATACGCAATATTCTTCTTGCACGACTGGCGATTGCGCGGCGGATTTTTCGAAATGCCTGGACAATGCCGCAATCGATAAGGCAAAATTGGGCGCGTGCATGGCGAGAACCGACTCACAGTACGGGGTTTCTGCCGATTATAACGATAAATCAAAGTGGGTGAGCGGCCAGTTCCCAAAGTTTGCGGTGGATAGCGAGTTAAATCAAAAATACGGCGTTCAGGGTTCGCCTACAATCGTGATCAATGGGATCGAGACGACGATCGGTTCCCGTACGCCACAGAAATTATTGGAGGTGGTTTGCGCGTCGTTTGCGAATCCTCCGGCAGAGTGCCAGACTAAATTGAGCAACGAGCAGCCTAGCAGCGGTTTCGGCAGCGGGACCACCTCTGCCAGTTCGGGGGGGTGCGGCAATTAAAAATTACTAATAAGCATTTAAACATTTATTAAAAAGTATGGAACAAAAAAATGTGGTTTGGTTTAAGGACGTGACGAAAGCCGATATTCCGCAGGTGGGGGGGAAGAACGGTTCTTTGGGGGAAATGTTCGCGCAACTGGGCGAAAAAGGGGTGCCGGTTCCGAACGGATTTATTACGACCGCCGATGCTTTTTGGTATTATCTGCGACATAACGGGATCGATAAAAAACTGGAAGCGATTTTTAAGGGCTTGGATGTTACCAATTTGCGGCAGCTAAAGATTGCCAGCACGAAGGCGCGTAATCTGGTTTTAAACGGGGAATTCCCGCCAGATTTTAAATCGCAGATTTTAGAGGCGTATAAGCAGCTATCGGATTATTATAAAACAAAAAACGTGGTAGTGGCCGTACGGTCTTCGGCAACCGCAGAGGATCTGGCGGACGCGTCGTTTGCCGGCGCGCATGAAACTTATTTGAACGTTGATACGCCGGCGGAGGTTTTGGACGCGGTCAGAAAATGCATTTCATCTCTCTTTTTGGAGAGAGCGATCGTATATCGTGCCGAGAAGGGTTTTGACACGCTAAAGGTGGCTTTATCAGTAGGAATAATGAAGATGGTGCGTTCCGATTTGTCATCGGCGGGAATTATGTTCACACTGGATACGGAGACTGGTTTTCGTAATGTGGTACTCATAAATTCTATATTCGGTGCCGGGGAGATGATTGTTAAGGGGCATGTGATTGCAGACCAATTCTATATTTTTAAGCCGGCGCTGGCCGCGGGGAAATACTCTGTAATTTCAAAGAATTTGGGGCAGAAAGACCGAAAATATGTTTTTGCGAAAAAAGTGGGTTTAAAAGATGTTTTGGTGCCGCCCAAAGACCAGGCCAGGTTTTCTTTAACCGATAAAGAGGCTGAGCAATTGGCTAAATGGGCAGTGATTATTGAGGAACATTATAAAGGGCCCCAGGACATTGAATGGGCGAAGGACGGAAAAACCGGGGAATTGTTCATTGTACAAGCCCGCCCAGAAACTATTCATGCCAACAAGGGGAACAAAAATATTTACGAGGAATATGAGGTTAAAACAGAATCTAAGCCGCTGGCGACGGGAATTGCCGTGGGAAATAAGATCGGACAGGGGAATATTCATATAATTCCCAATGTCAAACAAATCGCCCAGTTCAAAAAGGGCGAGGTTTTGGTAACTACCATGACCGATCCGGATTGGGTGCCGATCATGAGAATTGCCGGAGCGATTGTAACTGACGAGGGCACCAAAACTTGCCATGCGGCGATCGTGTCGCGCGAGCTGGGTACGCCTTGCATTGTTGGTACCAAGAATGCCAGCAAGACTCTTAAAAACGGAAAAATGGTGACGGTTGATTGTACGCAGGGACTGGAGGGTAAGGTTTATGCGGGCAAGATTCCATATGAAAAAAAATCATACGATTTGGCCACGATTCCCCAATTGCCGACTAAAATCATGTTGAATGTCGGTACTCCTGAAACGGCGTTCGGGGCGTCATTCTTACCTAACGATGGCGTGGGACTAGCGCGCGTGGAATTTGTTTTTGCCGATAAGGTAAAAGTACATCCTTTGGCACTTATTAACTTTGCGAAATTGAAGGATAGGAAATTGAAGACGCAGATCGAAAAAATTACTGCCGGATACAAAGACAAAAGAGAGTTTTTTGTCGATAAACTTGCCGAAGGGGTGGCGCAAATTGCCGCGGCTTTTTATCCGAAGCATATTATTGTGCGATTTTCAGATTTTAAGACTAATGAATACAAGGCGCTTCTTGGCGGTGGCGATTACGAGCCGGACGAATCCAATCCGATGATCGGCTGGAGAGGGGCATCGCGGTATTATGACCCGCGGTATGAGCCGGCATTTGCACTAGAATGCCAAGCGATCAAGAAGGTGCGCGAACAAATGGGTTTGGACAATGTCTGGGTGATGATCCCGTTTTGCCGGACAGTTGAGGAAGGTAAAAGGGTAATCGAAGTGATGGGGAAGAATGGGTTGAAATCGGGAGAAAACGGATTGAAGATCATGGTGATGTGCGAGATTCCCGCAAACGTGATTTTAGCCGACCAGTTTTTGGATATATTTGACGGCATGTCGATCGGATCCAACGATTTGACGCAATTGACTTTAGGTTTGGATCGCGACGCGGGGCAATTGACCCATATTGCCAATGAGAACAATGAAGCAGTGAAAGTGCTGGTGGCGCAGGCAATCAAAGCATGCAAGGCACGCGGCAAGTATATCGGTATTTGCGGACAGGCACCCAGCGATTATTTGGAATTTGCGGAATTTATCATGAAGGAAGGTATTGAAACGATGTCGTTAAATCCAGATAGCGTAATGAAAACTATTATTAAATTGGGTGGGTTGCAAAAATAAATTGCTTATTAGGCGCTTCGCGCAGCGTTTGTTTGCGGCTGGCAAATGTCGGGATCGCAGCGTTTATGGTTTGTTGAATTAAACAAATTGAAATTATGTTTGACGTAATAACATTTGGCAGTGCGGCATGGGACGTATTTATGGATATGCCGCCAAAATATGTTAGGAAAGATGCCAAGCTCATTACCGGCCGCGGGTTTGGGTTCAACATGGGTTCTAAAATAGATGTACCGCAGACAAGGTTTGCGTTTGGCGGGGGTGGCGTGAATACGGCAACGACATTTGCGCGACAAGGTTTTAAGACCGCTTATTGCGGTATGGTGGGTGACGATATTCCGGGTCGAGAAGTGGTTGAGCATTTAAAGAGACTGGGAATAGACGCGGGGTTCATAAACAAGACCCAGGAGAGGGCCACTAACAATTCGGTAGTTTTGAATGCGGCGGGTGAAGATCGGGTAATTTTTGTTTATCGGGGGGCTTCAGAACTACTTGAAAGTAAAAACCTTGCGTGGGAAAGGTTAAATGCCAAATTGTTTTATTTGGCGCCGCTTTCCGGCCGGCTTTGCCGATTGACGGAGAAAATAACGGCTCATGCAAAAAAAAGTGGCGCGATAGTGGCGGCAAACCTGGGAAATTCGCAATTAGCAATGGGGCGGGCATGCATAAAGAGCTTACTGGCGCGGATCGATATTCTTATTTTGAACAAGGAGGAGGCAGCGGTCATGACCGGAGTTGACTATGGCGATGAAGAAAAGATCATAAGAGAATCGGTAAGAATACATAAAGGGATCAATGTGATCACTAAAGGCGGGGACGGAGCCGTAATTGCTGCTGAAGGTAAAATTTACGAGGCGAAATTGAAAAAATTTAAAGTGGTGGATGTCACGGGCGCAGGCGATGCGTTTGCTTCGGGATTGATGTCGGGGATGCTTGCGTCAAACAATGATATCGAATATTCGATGAAGATGGCTTTGGTAAACGCCAAACATTGCTTGAGTATTCGCGGCGCCGACAAGCTTTTAACAAAGGAAGATAATTATTTGATCGGACAAGAAGATATTAAAATTAAAACAAGGCCAATTTAATAAACTAGCCTGGGGGCAGATCCCTAAGGTGTTCTTTCTGCTCCGCGGTTGGAAAAGTTTGATTTTCCGCCAAATGGCGCCGGGGCAATCCGCTAACTGGCGGACTGAGGCGCTATGGCGGGTAAACAAAAATAAAAATGAAAATCACAATCAGCGCAATTAAGTCCGACCTTGGGGCGATCGGGGGGCATATCCGTCCTTCCGAGGATCTATTGGAAACAGTAGAGAACCATATCGGGGCGAAGTATAAAGGGGTTTTTATCGATTACCGGGTGACGCATACTGGTGATGATATTGCAGTTTTGGCAACACATACTAAGGGTGTTTCCAATGAAAAAGTGCATCGGTTGTGCTGGGATGCTTTCGTGGCCGGGATGAAGGTAGCAAAGCAGGAAGGTTTATATGGCGCGGGGCAGGACTTATTGAAGTTAGATTTTAAGGGCACTTTGAAAGGCCTTGGGCCGGCCGTGGCCGAGATGGAATTCGAAGAAAGGGAGGCCGAGCCGTTTTTATTTATTGCGGCCGATAAGACCGATCCGGGTGCTTTTAATCTGCCGCTTTATCTTTCGTTCTGCGATCCGATGCATAATTCGGGATTGGTGATTTCCTCCAAAATAAGACAGGGATATATTTTTCGGGTAATGGACTTGGCCTGCGTTGACCAAGAAAAGGTGATTGAGATCAAAACTCCGGAAGAATTATACGATTTGGCCGTATTATTGCGCGACCAGGAAAGGTTTGCGGTGGAATCGATCGTGTCTCGAGCTACCGGAGAGCAGTCAGTAGTGGCAAGCACTACCCGTTTGCACAATATTGCCGGTAAATACGTGGGAAAGGATGATCCGGTGTTGATAATCAGAACGCAAAAGGAATTCCCCGGTTCGGGCGAGATATTGTCGCCTTATTCTATCGGCCACTTGGTAGCAGGATTCATGCGCGGTTCGCACCATGGGCCGTTGATGCCAGTAAAGCAAAATACCGACATATCGTTTTTTGACGGGCCGCCAATCGTTAGCGCGGCGGCTTACAGTGTCCATAACGGCATCCTTACGGAAGCGGCGGATTGTTTTTCGCATTCTTATTGGGATGCGGTGCGAACGCAAATTTCATATAAAGCGCAGGATATCAGGCGGCAGGGTTTCTTCGGGCCGGCGATGCTTGGTATGGGCGAGTTAGAATACACCGATATCAGCCAAACCTTGAAAAATTTGGAAAAAAGGTTTATGATAAAAACGAATTAAAGGCTTTTGTCAAATTGGATTTATTGAGTGTCTTTCCTTAGCTAGGCATTAAAATAATACCACTTATTTAAAAAGCCAAATGAACATTCATATTAAAATTTCGATCGTATTGTTAGTAATTGCGGCGATTGCCGGTATTTGGTATTTTGGGGCAAGCAAAACAAACGAGGCAAGAACAGACCGCACGAGCTATAAAGTCGGGGATTCGCTTGAGGTGGCGATTAGCAATAATGGCGTTAAGCCGATTTGTTTTTCGTCGTGTTACCCGTATATGATCGAAAAGAATGAGAACGGTAAGTGGGGCCAATATGCCTATGTTGGATGCCGAGATGCGAATAAGGCAAGCGGGTGCGTCGCGTCCCGTTCGAAAAGACAGTTTAAATTGCCGCTTGATGAAGCTGAACCGGGATTGAGCCGGTTGAAAATACAAATTTGCGCCGGTTGCGATCCCGGACAGGAATTTAGGGCTGACGAAGTTATTTATTCCAATGAGTTCGAGGTCAAATAATACGGTAAAATAATTCCGATTTTAAAATAAATCCTATCTGCAGGAAGGAAAAAAATGTTAACATTATCATCGAAAATCAGGACCCAGTCGGGTCGAGAAACGAACGTTTTGCGCGAACAAGGCTTGGTTCCGGCAGTGCTATACGGGCCGGGCATACAAAACAAGAATTTAGCCGTAGATTCGAAAGAATTCGTAAAATTATTCCGACAGTCAGGCAAGAGTTCGCTTGTTAACTTAAAAGTTGATGGGGAAAAGGAAAGTTTTATGGTTTTGATCAATGATATCGACACCGATCCGGTTAACGGAAGCGTGTTGCATATTGACCTTTACCAGCCAGATTTGACTAGGGAAATCGAGGCGGAGGTGCCGCTGGTTTTTGAAGGCGATTCGGCCGCGGTAAAGGATTTAGGCGGTACTCTGGTTAAGAATATTTCCGAGATCACGGTCAAGGCATTGCCTGCCGATTTGCCGCGCGAAATAAAAGTTGATATCAGCAAACTTAACACTTTTGATGACGCGGTCCTGGTAAAAGACCTGGTTGTTTCCGAAAAGGTAGAATTGATGAAAAATGCAGAAGAAATTGTGGCGTTGGTGACACCAATGGAAAAAGTTGAAGAACAACTAGCAGAAGAAATAAGCGAAAACGTGGAGGATGTGGCCCAGGTGGAGAAGGAAAAGAAGGATGAGGTGAGCGAGGAGGAGGCCGCACCAGAAGCAAAAAAATAATCTTAACCGATGAAAATTTTACGCCTGCGGTTGCAAAACTGCAGGCGTTTCGGTTATTATATGAGTGTAGTATCAGCTAACCCAATTTTATGAAACCGATCAAATATTTAGCGGCGCTTTTTTGCATCATTTACTTGATTACTTGCTGCCAATTTAATGTTTTGGCGCAGACCGGAGGCGATGGCGAAACCGGGGAGTGCACTACAAAAGAAAATTGCCAGGCGCTATTGGATAAGTATGAATTGCTTTTGCGGCAATTTGATTCCGATATTAAAAAAACGTCGGGCGAAAAAAAATCCTTACAAAACCAGATCGCGGCACTTAAAAAGAAGACCGATTCTCTTGCGGTGCAAATCAAACAGAGCAATGCAATGATCGGCGATCTTAAAATCCAGATTTCCGATACCGAACAGTCAGTGGAAAATACCAGCCAAAAGATAACAACTTCGCAAAGGTATCTGGCATCGATAATCCGCCAGATCGACGAGGCCGATAGGACTCCACTAGTGGAGAATTTGATTGTTGAAAAAAAATTATCGGATTTTTTCAATGACTTGGTATATTTGGAAAATTTGAACGACAAGTCAAACCAAATCCTAAAAGATATAAAGGAATTGAAATTATCCTTGGAGGATCAGAAAATCGGCCTTGAGGGCGAAAAAGAAAATTTGGAAATTACCACAAAAATGAAGGAAGAGCAGAGAAAAGAGCACGAACAGGCGAAAGCCGAGTATAATAAGACACTGTTGGTAAAAGATGCGGAATTGAAGCAAACCACCCAGGCAAAGCAGTTGACGGCGCAAGTTATCCAAAAAATCAGGGAAAGGATGTTCTCTTTAGCGGGAGTTGCCGATACTGAAGCCCCGAATTTTGAACAAGCTTACCAAATGGCCAAGGCGGCGGGTACGGCAACCGGAGTACGGCCAGCGTTTTTACTGGCAATATTGACCCAGGAATCGAATTTAGGCAAAAATGTTGGCCAATGTTATTTAACAAATACGACTACCGGCAGCGGGATTAAAATAAAGACCGGCGCGGCGATAAGCCGAGTAATGAAGCCGGGCGCCAATATAAGTGATTTTATTTCGATCACCGAAGAGCTGGGCAAGAATTTCAAGGAAACGCCGGTATCGTGCCCGATGAGCTTCGGTTATGGCGGAGCAATGGGGCCGGGGCAATTCATTCCCCATACTTGGGTTTTGTATCGCGACCGCGTGAAAGCGATCTTGGGCCATGCGGCTAATCCTTGGAATATCAGGGATGCATTTTACGCAACCGCTCTTTATGCGTCGGATTACGGTGCGACATCGCAAACCCGCGATGGAGAGTGGAAAGCGGCGATGATCTATTTTGCAGGAACAGTGAATAAAAAATATAGTTTCTACGGCAACAACGTGCTCAAGATCGCCGACGGGTATGCCGACGATATCGCGGCGATCGAGGGGAAGTAGAGAATTTTGGCAATTTGTTGCAAAACCCGCATTATTGCGGGTTTTGCATTTTAGGGATGAGATCGAGTTCAGTCTTGAGAAGTGCGATAATTTTGTTGACTAGTAGTGTGCCGCCAAAATAACTTAAATGGATGCCGTCGGCATTGCGCGTGGCGCGCATTACGCCCTGCGGATCAGCGACAAACGGCTGATATCGCCCATTGTCGACAAGGTCGGCGGCGGGGATGAATTTGGCGCCGGATCGATCTTGGCAGGCGAGCATTTGGATTTCTGATAAAATTTTGATCTTGCTGTTGTAACCGGGCTGGCGCATTTCGGGCAGGCCAATCCAGTAAACGCGCGCGTTTATCTGGTTGAATACCTCGATCAACCTAGCAGCGCGGTTAAGATATTCTTTTTTCCATAGATCGGTATTAAAAGCGGCAAGCGAAGATTTCCCGTTTTGCTCGATATAAAAACCTTGGGCGTCATTAGTACCCATCATGATTATGACGATATTGGGGTGCGTTTCTTGGGCAATTTTTTTAGATTCCTTGATCCAATCATAATAGTCGGGACGCGAAAGGCCGCTGGAAACTTTTCCTTTACGGATCACGGTAGCTTGGTCGTATCCGGACAGATTTTCCTCCAAGATCTGTCCAAAACTTCCGGGTACGGCAATGAACGAATCCCCGATAATCAGAATTCGATAAGGTTTTTGCGGCGCTTCTTTATTTTCAAGTGGAACATTATCCGGTGTTTTGGCAACTTCCGGCAAGATTTTAGTTTCTTGCGTTACTATTGGCGGGGTCGCGTCGATGTTTGCGGCGGTATTTGGCGGGATGGGGTTTGTGGGCGAATAGGGCAGGCCAAAACGCGCCAGTTTTGCGCCGGCAATTTGAGGGAGGTTGTTTTGATCCGGACCGTATGGGGGGAGCCAGTGGAGGAATTTTTCCGGGAATGCCAAGGGTAAAGCGATCGCCAAAATAAGAAAAAGCAATAAAGTTTTTATAATTTGGCTCATAAATAATATTTAAAACGAAAAGTAAATAAATGGCGGAACGGTGTCCGGGGCAAAATAATAAATTCCAGCAATCGCCGCAGCAACCAAAAAGGGCCAAATAGTTCCGGGAATATGTCCTTGCGCCTTTACAAAGGAAACCAGCAATTTCTTTTCCATGATGACAAAAAATAAGATTGCGACAACGATGAATATTTGCTTAATATCGATAATAGCGGCATCCATCTTAAAAAGAGATATCGCAAAGTTTTTCGCTTGGCCAAGGTTATCTGATCGAAACAAAATCCATCCGGCACTTACGAATAATAAAGTTAAGAACCAATTGCAAAATGAGTTTATCCGATGACTCAAGCTATGATGGTGGAAATTCAGGCGTGACCAAACGCGTTGTAAGGATAATCCGACGCCGTGCCAAAGGCCCCAGGCCAAGAAATGTCCGGCAGCGCCGTGCCAAAGGCCAGATAAGGAAAAGACCACCAAAATATTGACGAGATTCTTAAACTCTCCGACACGATTACCTCCTAGAGGAATATAAACATAATCGCGCATCCAGGAATAAAAACTAATATGCCAGCGGCGCCAGAATTCGGCAATAGACCGGGAGTGGTATGGAAAATCGAAGTTAGGCGCGATTTTGAATCCCAGAAACATCGCGCAGGCGATCGCAATGTCGCTGTATCCGGAAAAATCACAATAAATTTGCAGGGAATAACTAAACATCGCTAGCCAGGCGTTTGGCGCAGATATTTGTGCCGGCAGAGAAAAGGCATTATCGGCGATGGCCGCGGCGATCCATGCTGATATGATTATTTTTTTAAATAACCCAAGAAAAAGCAGTGCCGCTGCTTGGTAGATGTCTTGCGGGTAAGAAGAAGCGCCTTTTTTTAATTGCGGAAGAAAATCTCCGGCGCGAATGATCGGTCCGGCCAAAAGGCATGGAAAAAAAAGGGCATATGCGCAAAAATCGATCAATGAATTCTCGGGATGATATTTGTTACGATAAACATCGGCCAGATAGGATATCATCCGGAAGGTAAAAAACGAGACCCCGACAGGGAATATAATCTCCCAATACGGCAAAATTGCGGGCAATCCCAGTGATGCGAAAAGCGATTGGGCGGAAACGCGGAAAAAATCGTAGTATTTAAACCAGAATAAAATGCCAAGATTTGCCAAAATTCCGGCAGAGATGATGATTTTTACGATATTATTTTGGGCGAGGTGTTTTTTTGCGGTTCCGGCAAAGTAGGTAATAATGGCGCTTGCCACAATAAGAAGCACAAAACGCGGGTCGATTAAATAGTAATAATAAAAACTTCCGGCGGCTAAAAAAAGGTTGCGTGCGGCCGGCCAAGGGCGCAGAGACCAATAAAAAAATAAAAAAAACGCAAAAAAAATAAGGAAATCGAATGTTCCAAAAACCATATTTTGCGCCGCGGCAATTTGCGCCGCGGCAATTTGAATTACGCGGCGCGCTTTTGGGCACGCCGCGTTTTACAATCAATGAAGTCGTTTCAAGATCTTGCCGGGTCTATTTTTGCGATTTCTTGGTCAAGCGATTCGGTAATCTCGTTTAAATTCCCGTTGAAGATACCTTCGATATCATGCCAGCTTTTTTTTATCCGGTGGTCAGTAACGCGATCTTGCGGGATATTATAGGTCCTAATCTTTTCGCAGCGCTCGCCGCTACCGATTTGCTCTTTGCGGCTACCACCGATAGATTTTTCTTCTTGCAGGCGCTTCATTTCTTGAAGCCGGTATTCCAGCAATGCCATGGCGTTTTCGCGGTTTTGGAGCTGGTTTCGTTCAGTTTGGGAGAAGACCGCCAATCCTGTAGGAATGTGGGTTATTCTAACCGCTGATTCCCGTTTATTGACGAATTGGCCGCCCGGCCCGGAGGAACGGCAAAATTCAATCCTGATTTCGTCGGGTCGAATCGTGATTTCGCTTTTTTTTGGCTTTGGCAGTACAGCAACAGTTGCCGTCGAGGTATGGATGCGGCCGTTTTTTTCGGTTTCGGGGATTCTTTGGATGCGATGAACCCCGCCTTCGTATTTCATTGCTTCCCATGCACCTTTGCCTTTTAATTCAAAAATGATCTCTTTGTAGCCTCCAATTTCAGTTTGATTCTGGTCGAGGGTTTTTTGCTTCCAGCCTTTCGATTGGGCGTATCGTGAATACATGCGAAAAAGATCGGCGGCAAACAGCGCCGCCTCTTCGCCGCCGGTACCACCCCGTATTTCGACAACAATTGCTTCCGGTCCCGAAGGTTTGTTCTCGCTAGCAATGGCGGCTTCAAGTTCGTGACTAAGGTCTTCTTTCTGGTTTTTGAGCTGTTCTAATTCGGTTTCCGCCAGTAATGTCAATTCTGGATCTTCCTCGGAAATGGTGATCAGCCGGTTTTCTTCAATTTTTTTACCAATTTCTTCGATTTGGGTTTCTTTCTCGATAATTTTTTCGAGAAAATTTTTCCTTTTGTTGAGTGTTTCGAACCTTTCCCAATCAGAAATCAACTCAGGGTCGCCGAGTTGATTCAGTATCTGGTCGTATTCTTCCTGGTGGGAGAGACCGGAGGCCATTTTACTTGGTTTTCTTTGCGAGGGTTTCTTTTTTGGCCACTTTTTTCAGGAATTTATCGACCCGCCCCATGGCGTTGATCAGACGAGCCTTACCGGTGTAGAAGGGGTGGCAGGCTGAACAGGTTTCGGTTTCAATATATTCCTTTGTCGAGCCGATAGTGTATACCTTTCCGCAAGAGCATTTAACCTGAGCGTTAGGGTAATATTTCGGATGAATGTCTTTTTTCATTTTACCGTTTTGGTTCGAGCGTTAAGCGCGCCGTCTTATGTCTTAACATAGATGTGGCCGCTGGTATGACCGCTCATTTCCGTATAACAAAATGATATTAACTTAAAATCGGGTTTTTTGCAATAGGCGTACATTTCTGGAAGCTTGAAAAAAACCGCAAGATGTGTTAAGGTATTAAATCATGATAAAATAAAGGCGGTTGAGCAATTGGCTAAGTGTTTGTTTTTTTGTTGTTTTCCGGACTAATCGGCAATTATTCAACAATCGACTAATCTAAAATTAAGAAAAATGAATACCAATCTTTCCATCGAAGAAATGACGAAGGCGGGCCTGCAATTCGGCCATCGCAAGTCCCGGATCCATCCTAAAATGAAGCCGTATCTTTTTGGCGTGAGGAATACGATTTTTATTATCGATCTAGAGAAGGTGATGGATAAATTCGAGGCGGCACTGACTTATATTGAAAAAACTGCCGGGGAAGGGAAGACGGTTTTGATAGTGGGAACCAAGACCCAATTCAAGAAAATGGTTAAAACGGCGGCGGTGGAATGCGGAATGCCTTATGTTAGCGAGAGGTGGCTAGGCGGGACTTTCACTAATTTCAAAATAATTAAGAAGCGGATCGAATATTATAAAGAGCTTGAGCGTAAATCGCAGGCAGGAGAATTTGAAAAATATACAAAAAAAGAGCAGGCAAATATCAATAAGGAAATCAAGGTATTAGAGAAGAAGCTGGGCGGCATCAAATCAATGGATAAAATGCCGGACGCGGTTTTTGTGATCGATATGAAAAAGGATAAACTTGCCGTCAAGGAAGCGCGCGAGAACAAGATTAAGGTTGTTGGAGTTGCCGATGTTAATATTGATCCGGATACCGCGGATTTTCCGATCATTGCCAATGATGATTCGGTATCTTCAGTAGCGTACATACTTGGGAAAGTCAAAGAGGCGATCCTGGCGGGAAAGCAAATTGCGAGCTCTAAGGATGCGGAGGCGACCAAATAACCCAAAGCCAAAATTTATTGGCATTTGGACAGGGATGGAATTTGCTGAGTATTAATTTTATACACAGGGTCGTCCTAGCGGCGCCCGGCGTATTCGAAATAATAACTCGATCTACGGTTTAACCAGAGGATCAAGGCGTAATGCCATTATTTATCCCGGGATTAAATCTTTATTTCGTTACTATTAAAATGGCAAATATCGAACAAATCAAACAACTAAGGGATGAGACGGGGATTTCAATCGGAGAATGTAAAAAAGCATTGGATGAAGGCGGAAGCATTGAGAAAGCAAAAGAAATATTAAAAAAATGGGGCAAGGACTTGGCGTCAAAGAAATCAGAGAGGGCGACGGGCCAAGGCAAGGTGGAATGCTATATCCATGCTAACGGAAAGATTGGGGTGATGGTTGAATTGAGGTGCGAGACTGATTTTGTGGCCAATTCAGGCGATTTTAAAAATCTAGCCCATGAGGTTTGCTTGCAGATCGCGGCGATGGGCGATGACCCGGAAACATTAATGACCTTACCTTGGATTAAAAATCCATCAAAAACTTTAAAAGGGCTTATTGAAGATACGGTGGCCAAAGTCGGTGAAAATATCGTTCTTCAGCGTGCGGTCAGGTACCAAATTTAAACGGGCGATCCGACCTGGCCATTAATTTTCATGATTTTATTAATTTCATCCGTTTTGTTCGTTATCGGATTCGGGGGGCTGGCGTTTATGATCGCCAAGAAAATGCCGGAAGCGCGGCGAGCGCAGATTGCCGGTGACGACAAATTTGCCGGGTTTTTTTATAGTTTCAAGAAAACAATCAGTGACCGGATCAAAAAAAATCCCCGTTTTAAGGATTTCTCTTGGCTAGATGTGGCACAGAAATTACTTTTGAAAGGCAGGGTTGTGGCGCTTAAGGCGGAAAACAAGATCAACGAGTACATCATGAAACTACGACAACGCGCCGAAAACCAACAAAATAAAGACGCGGCGATGTTGGACAATTATTGGCACGATTTGAAGTCGATGGTCAAGGCAAAAAAAAATTTTAACGCAGTAACTATTGAACCGAGAGATGCGGAAATTGCGCGGGAAAATACATCCGCAAGCGATGAAGACCTAGTAGCAAGACAATCTATCGAGTCGGCGGCCCCGGCGGTGAAAACGGCATTTCCGGAACAGTTGACAGCAAGGTCTAGTCGCCAGAAAAAGAGGCATCAGCGCAAAAAGAAGGTCAACGATCCTTTTCGCTGGTAGTCAGCCAAAACAGCTTGTATCCAAGAAAAATGGTTGTGCGAGACAGTCTAAAAAATAACTATTAAGCGTTTTAAATCCGGGATTGTTTGCCAAAACACCCGGATTTCTATATATTAACTGCCAATTGCCCGTCGGCATAAATATATTACGCTTCCTTGCGATTGGCGGTTTTCACTGCGAAATCTGGGAGTTTTGCCGAGACATTAATTCTAGATAGTTTTTGCGTGGCCGTTTCAATTTTTTTTATTTAGCCACTATTGATTCGGGAAGCTTGATTATTGGCGTGTTTGGAATATTATAGTATTATTGATTTTGGGTTTGATAGTTTAGGTAGTATTTATTGTTCGATCAAAATATGCCGACGTAGCTCAGTGGCAGAGCAACTGTTTTGTAAACAGTAGGTCGGGGGTTCAAATCCCTTCGTCGGCTCATGATTTTCAGAAATGGTAATTTTTGAAGCCCCTATTTTTTTATTGCCGGATGGTAGTTTGAGGTTGCGCTTGGGTGGTAATTGGGTTAAAATATAACATTGTCCGAAATGATCGGTATAGTTAATTATGGAGATATCTGATTTGGAGAAAATTAAACAGAAGGCAGTGGGAGATATTGATAGGGCCCAAGATCTGGCGGGTCTTTCTTTGGTTTACAAAAAACATTTAGATAAAGATGGGACATTGGGGTGTTTTTTTAGATCATTGGGGGAATTACCTAAAGATGAGAGGGGGCGGGCCGGGGCAGAGGCCAATAAAGTAAAGACTGAGATTGCCGAAATTTATGAAAAAAGATATGCCGCTTTAGAGGCTGCAGGAAGACAAGCAGAAGGCAGCGGGTGGCTGGATGTTACTCTTCCGGGTATCAAGCCGATGGTAGGACATATCCATCCTTTATCCCTGGTTGAGGGGCGGGTACTTGAAATTTTTAATAGCATGGGTTTTGGGATTATCGAGAGCCAGGAAGTGGAGAATGAGTGGTATAATTTCGACGCTTTAAATGTTCCAAAGGAGCATCCCGCGCGAGATGTTTTTGATTCGTTGTTTTTAAGCGATGGATCAATTTTGCGTCCCCATACTAGTCCGGGCCAGGTGCGCTATATGGAGTGTCATCAGCCGCCGTTGCGGATCGTGGCTCCGGGGCGGGTATTCAGGCGTGATCCCGTGGACGCGTCGCATGAACCTAATTTTTACCAGATTGAAGGTTTAATGGTGGACAAGGCAATATCGGTAGCGAATTTCAAATCCATTATCGACGAATTTTTTAAACAATTTTTTTGCGATTGTGAGGCAGAGGCGGATCCAAGCAATAAGCGCTCGGAGGTGGCAAGAAATATCGCAGCAGGAGAAAACATCCGCTTGAGGCCGTCATATTTCCCGTTTACTGAGCCGTCGTTCGAGGTGGATTTGAAATGTGTCCATTGTTCGGGAAAGGGTTGTTCGGCGTGTAAGGGTACAGGATGGATGGAGATAATGGGGGCAGGAATGGTGCATCCGAATGTTTTAAAGAATGCGGGACTAAATCCGCAATTCTGGCAGGGATTTGCGTTTGGTATCGGCAGTGACCGGCTGGCAATGATCAAATACCGAGTTAACGATATTCGATTGCTATATGATAGCAATCAGAGATTTTTGGATCAATTTTGAGAATAATCCTGCTTATGTTGTTTTCCTACAACTGGTTACAAACTTTTTTCGATAAAAAATTACCCGAACCTAAGGAGTTGGCAAAATTAATTGTCAAGCATTGTTTTGAGGTTGAGTCAATGGAAAAATCAGGGAAGGATACGGTTTTTGATATTTCCATATTATCCAACCGTCCGGATTGCTCTTCTCACGCCGGGATGGCGCGCGAGATCGCGGCGGTGATGGGTTGCCGAGTAATACTGCCTAAAATAAAAAATGGAAGGGTGAAGCCTGTATTGTCCGCAAAGTCGATGATCGATGTCCAGGTGGCGGATGCGGTTGCTTGCCCCCGTTATTCCGCGAAGATGGTGACTCAAGTTAAAGTTGGGCCATCACCCAAGTGGTTACAGGATAGGCTTAGCGCATGCGGATTGAGGCCAATTAATAATATTGTTGATGCGACCAATTATGTGATGTTGGAGTTCGGCCAGCCTCTGCATGCTTTTGACTGGGATAAGCTGGCTGAAGGTCGCGGCAGGGTTAAAAAGATTATCGTAAGGTATGCGACTGATGGGGAAGAGGTCGAGGTTTTGGGGGAAAAAAAATATGGATTACTGCCGACGATGCTTCTAATTACCGATGAGGCGGGTCCTTTGGCAATTGCGGGGATCAAAGGCGGCAAACGCGCGGAGATTTCCGAAAAAACAAGTATCGTGGTTTTGGAGTCAGCAAATTTTAACCAACGTTCAATACGCATGACTTCGCGCAGCTTGGGTTTGGTGACGGACGCGTCGGTAAGATTTGCGCATGATTTGGACCGAGGCCAAACAGTGGAAGTTGTTGAGCGCTTGGCCGATCTTGTGGCGGAGATTTCCGGCGGGCAGGTGGTGGCAGGCGTGGTTGATCGCAATCCGAATCCAGCCAAGCCAAAGCAATTGACACTGAATATGGAAATGGCGGAACGCCTTTTGGGTACGGATATCCAGACGGCTCGGGCGAAAAAGATCTTGGATTCGCTGGGATTTGCGGTAAAAAAAGGCAAAAAAGCCGATTTTGAGGTAGTCGTTCCTACGAGGCGGACCGATGTTACGATCCCGCAAGACTTGGTAGAGGAAATAGGTCGTATTGATGGTTATGATAAGATCCGCGCCGCGACGGCGGGCGGTCCGATTTTGCCGCCGCCGGTAAATTATTTCTGGTTATGCAAAATAATTTTAAGGGACTCTTTGATCGCGTCCGGCTGGTCGGAGACCAGGAATTATACTTTTGTTTCTGCGGTTGATTGCCGGAATTTTGGATTTGATCCTAAAGATCTTTTGGAAATAAAAAATCCGGTAAATGCAGATTTCAGCTACATGAGACCTAGCCTGTTGTTAAATCTTTCGAAAAATATCGCCAAAAATTCGGGGCAAGAAATTTTAAAGCAATTCGAGATCGGTAAAATTTTCGGGGCGAGTAGGCGTAGCGAGCCGACCATGCTGTCGGGAATTTGCAAGGGGGCGAATTTTTTTGAGCTAAAAGGCGCGATCGAGTTTGCGTTGGGACGTTTAGGGATCGATAGCTGCTCGTTTGCGCCGATTAAAGACGATGAGAAAGCTATGGGTGGTATTTGTGACCGGGCGCGCAGCGCGCGTGTATTGGCGGGTAAAAGTGAAATCGGTTTTGCAGGTTATGCCAATGAGGCAATCTTAAAAGCAGCGGGATTGGAAAATGTTGCGGTTTTTGAGTTAAGTGTAGATGCTCTGGCAAAGCTGGCGACACGGAGGAATGATTTCCGGCAAATTTCAACCCATCCGGTAGCGATCCGTGATCTGGCGGTTTTGGTACCGCGGTTCGAATACGCACAAAACATAATAAACGAGATTAAAAAAACAGCCGGACCATTGGCGGTGTCGGTGGAGCCGATCGATATTTACGAAGGGGCGGAGATCGCTCCGGGGTTGAAAAATATTGCGTTAAGAATAAATTATCAAGCCATGGATCGTACTTTGGATGGAAGGGAAATCGATAAAATGCAGGAAAAGGCGATCTTGGGGCTTGAGGCGCGCGGTTGGAAAGTAAGAAGATAAAAAGACAAAATATATTCATATCGACCTTTTACTTGGGGCGGTTGGGTGCAGGTTTGACCCTCTGGAATATCGTTTAAGCATTAATTTAAAATGAAATATTATGGCAGACACTGAAAAAGACAAAAAACAAGAATCCTATAGCGCTAAAGACATTTCAGTGCTGGAGGGTTTGGAACCGGTGCGCAAGCGCCCGGGGATGTATATCGGTTCAACCGGCCTTGACGGTCTGCATCATTTGATTTGGGAAGTGGTGGATAATTCGCTCGACGAGGCAATGGCCGGCTATTGTAAGAATATTGATGTGATATTGTTGCCAAATAGCCGTATCCAGGTGAGGGATGACGGCCGCGGCATCCCGGTGGATATTCATCCGCAGAAAAAGAAATCGGCGCTGGAAATAGTTCTGACGACTTTGCACGCGGGCGCGAAATTCGAAAATAAGGCCTATCAGGTTTCGGGAGGCCTGCATGGTGTTGGAGTTTCAGTGGTATGCGCGCTTTCAAAATGGTCAAAAGCTGAGGTTTGCCGCGATGGCGGGTTGTATGTGCAGGAATACGATCGCGGCCGGCCGCAGGCGCCGGTCAAGAAGGTCGGCAAATGCGATGGCCATGGAACGACTATCAGTTTTGATGCTGATCCTCAAATATTCAAAGAAATCGAGTTTGATCCCAAGCGGATCATTACCCACTTACGCCAGCAGGCCTATTTGACCAAGGGTGTCCGGATAAACATTGTCAATAGGTCGGTTCAGCCGGAGGCGTCCTATTCGTTCTATTTCGAGGGCGGATTGTATTCTTACGTGAAATATCTTACGCGGGGGAAAAACGCGATCCATCAGAATGTTTTTTACGCATCGGGAAATCGGAATAACGTCCAGGTTGAAACTGCGTTCATTTATACAGATGAATTTGAATGCGTGGAGCAGAGCTTTGCCAATAATATTGTTACTGGCGAGGGAGGGACTCATTTAACAGGATTTCGTACGGCGATGACCCGGGTGTTTAATGATTATGTGCGTAAGAATAATTTTCTTAAAGCGGCTGATGAAAATTTAACAGGTGAAGATTTGCGCGAGGGGTTAACGGTGGTAGTTTCGATAAAAATCAGCGAACCGCAATTCGAGGGGCAAACGAAGGGCAAGTTGGGTAATCCGGAGGCGAAGAACGCGGTTGAAGGCGTGGTAAGTGAAGCGTTAACTGACTTTTTAGAGAGGAATCCTACGGATGCACGGTCGATAATTGAAAAATGCATTCTTTCGCACAAGGCCCGTAAGGCCGCAAAAGCGGCGCGCGAAACGGTGCTGCGGAAGGGTATTTTGGACGGCTTGTCTTTGCCGGGGAAATTGGCTGATTGTACCTCCCGTACTCCTGAGGATTCGGAAATGTACATTGTTGAAGGTGAGTCTGCTGGGGGGTCGGCCAAACAGGCGCGCGACCGGAGGTTCCAGGCGATATTGCCGTTGCGCGGCAAAATTTTAAACGTTGAGCGGACGCGGCTAGATAAAATGCTGGAATCCAAGGAAGTAAAGTCGCTGATTATCGCTTTGGGAACAGCCGTGTCTGATGATTTTAACCTTGATAAATTGCGCTATCATCATATTGTGATCATGGCGGATGCGGATTCGGATGGAAATCATATCCGTACGCTTTTATTGACCCTTTTTTATCGTTATTTCAAGCCGATAATCGAACACGGGTATTTGTATATTGCGCAACCCCCGCTTTACAAGATGACGGCTGGCAAGGAGGTTCGTTATGCTTATACAGAGGATGAAAAAAACGAGATACTTAAGACCTTCAGCAAGCCGGGTTTAAATATCCAGCGTTATAAAGGGTTGGGCGAAATGAATGCGGAGGAGCTTTGGGAAACCACGATGAACCCTCGTAATCGTATTTTGCTCCAGGTGAAGGTGGATGATGCCCAAGAAGCGGATGCGACATTCGATATGTTGATGGGGGACGAGGTGCTGCCGCGTAAGAAATTCATCCAAACTTGCGCCAAGACCGTAAAAAACTTGGATGTGTAACGTCGGGAAACGGTAGGCCGGGTTTTGACATTCTGGCAATTTATTGGTATTGTGGGGTTATGGAGCCCGCGGGGCTCTTTTAAGAACGCTAGGCCGTATAATGACGGCGGCTTGAGTAAAATTATGGACATCATCGGATCGATCGTCAAATTTTTGAAAGAAGTGCGCGTTGAAATCAAGAAAGTCAATTGGCTGTCGCGTCCGCAATTGGTTAATTATACTTTGCTTGTACTGGGGTTTATGCTGGTTACAGCGGTTTTTTTCGGGTCGCTTGATTACGGGTTCGCGTATTTATTGCGGAGATTTGTGGTTGGCCAGTAAATGGACAACTTACTTTCCGATACTGTTTTTAAGCAATTATTATGCCAAAACAACAAATTTTACCCGAAAAAAATTGGTATGTGATCCACACATATTCGGGGTATGAAGAGGCGGTTGCCAAAAATCTAAAGCAAAGGATAGAATCTTTAGGGATGGAAGATAAGATTTTTAACGTGATCGTGCCCAAGGAGAAAAAGATCAAAATAAAGGAAGGCAAGCGAAAAACCATCGAGGAAAAAATTTATCCCGGGTATATCTTGGTGGAAATGATCGTGACCGATGATTCGTGGTATGTGGTGCGCAATACCCCTAACGTGACGGGGTTTGTTGGAGCGGGAACGACGCCGATACCGGTATCGGTTGAGGAAATCACCGAATTAAAAAAGCGCATGGAGATGTCGGAGCCGGAATTTAACATTGAAGTGAGTGTGGGGGAATTGGTGAAGATCACCGATGGTCCCTTTAAGGATTCGGAAGGTAAGGTGGCCGAGATCGACCGGGAACGGGGCAAGGTTAAGGTTTTGGTTTCAATGTTCGGGCGGGACACGCCGGTAGAATTGGATTCTTTGCAAATCAAGAAAATATAAATAATCATAAAACCGAATATCCCGAATCCAGCGGTAGCACCGGTAATACCGGATGAAGCCGAAAATGATTCTGGTTGCGGGAAATCGGAAAGCAAATGGCAAAAAAAGTCAAGAAAGTGTTGGTACTCCAAATCCAAGCCGGAAAAGCAACCCCGGCGCCGCCGATCGGGCCTTCTTTAGCGCCCCATGGTATAAATTTGGCGGAGTTTGTGAAGCAGTTCAACGATATGAGCCGGCCGATGATGGGCTTTAAAGTGCCGGTAGTGATCACGGTTTATGAGGATAGGTCTTTCTCATTAAAACTTAAACAACCGCCGGCAAGTGAGCTTTTGAAGAAGGCGGCCGGGATTGAAAAAGGATCGGGCAATCCAAATAAAAAGAAAGTGGGCAAGATCAATAAGACGCAATTAAGAAAGATCGCCGAGCAAAAGATGCCGGATTTGAATGCGGCGACCGTGGAGGCGGCCATGAAAACCATTGCCGGGACGGCCAAGAATATGGGAATCGACGTGGAATAAACGGTATTCGTGGTATAATTAATTAAGAATTAGTTACTTGTGTAATAAATAGAACCCCCGCGCTGCCAGCTGGTAGCGCGGGGGTTTTAATGCAAAAGAAAATTATCGATTACTCTCAATGCAAGGTTGCACCTTTTTACAATATAATATTTTTTAAAAAAGTCAACATAGGCAGCAGAATCGAAAAAAGATATAATTAATGATTGAAAATATAAAATATATGATTTTATCCGATAATGACATTAAACGGTATATGGCCGAGGGCAAGATCAAGATCGATCCGGCGCCGGATTTGGCGGCGCAGCTGGGGCCATGTTCTTTGGATTTATGCCTGGGAAACAATTTTAAGATGTTTCGACCTTCCAATTATTCGTTCATTGATGTGAAAAGCGAGCATAACGGCGATCTAATGCAGGAAGTGATCGTGGCCGACGGCGCGCCGTTTATCATCCAGCCGCGGGAATTCGTGATCGCGGTAACGAAAGAAACTATTACTTTGACTCCGGACATTATGGGGCGGCTTGATGGGAGATCGTCGCTGGGGCGTTTGGGCTTAGTAGTACATTCGACGGCGGCCCGTTTTGACCCGGGCTGGACCGGCAAAGCAGTGATGGAGTTTGGAAATTTAGGAACACGGCCAATAATCCTTTACGCAGGAATGAGGATTTGTGCAATGACTTTTGAAACACTTTCCGGGCCGGCGGGAGTGCCGTATCTGAAACAAAAAGACCATAAATACGCAGGACAAAGCGGGGCGGTCGCGTCAAAAATTACTGAAGAGAAGTAAAATACCGATTTACGGGTCGTGGTTTGTAGTTTATGAATTAGTTTAATTCATAAATCATAAATCTTAAATCTTAAATCTTTTTGCAATGCTTTCAACGAATGATATCAAAGTAAAATTTTTAGGAATTACGCCAGTTTGGAAGGATGAAACCGGGGTTTTGACGCCGCAACAGATCGTGGCGTTATCAGGGCTGCTCACTTACAGCGGTAAATCGATCGATGCGATCCTAAAAGAAGCGCAGGAGAAGGGCCAAGACATAGAAAAAAAAATAATCGCAGTGTTGAGGAGGTCGTCTTTAAAGGGCCATGCTTCGATGGCGACGACTCCGGTAATTTCCTTTTCTTATGAGGCGAGTAAGTTTATTGATTCAGGTTTGACAGGAATCGTTTTTGCATCGGCAATAATGGCGTCGGGGAGGCGGACGGATACTACCAATGAAGACGTGGTTTATCCGGCAGCGGTCGCAAGAAATGAAGAGGCGTGCGAAATTTACCGTTCGGTATCGGAACGGAATATTGAGGTTTTTAATCACTTATTAGCCAGCGGTATCGATAAGGATGAGGCGAGCAAGATACTGCAATATGGGATATATGGAACCGGTATAATACAATTTCCCATAGAATCGCTGGTAACACTGAAGCGCGAATTCGAAGCAGAGAGCGATTGGATGCCCGAGGATATCGGTTTTTTGATCGGTGCGGTCGAAAAGGAATTAAAAAATCATGGAGTTGATCTTTTGTATGCAACGAGGCTGGCGGCGCCGCGCAACAATTACCCATATCCGAACATCTTCAAGGATCCAAAGATTGAGAATATGGCGCGCGACGCGGCGCATTCGCGAATGCGGGGAGAGAATTTTAAAATTGTTTCCAGTGATTTTGTGGTTACGGGTGGTCTTGAACCAAGGTTGAAATTATTAGAGAAAGAGATGAAATTGGCTTTTGAAGATAAGGATGCAATAAAAGATAAATGGATGCATCTTTTAGAAAAACGCCAACAAATTGCGCGTGATTATGCGCTGGCGGCCAACGTGAAGATGTTCTCTTCGGTGGCATGGCGCGTATGGGGAGATAAAAAACGCCATCGGACGGTGCCGATGGTAGTTGACTCGGTTTATTATTGCGTGAACAACGCGATGGAAATTTTTATGAAATTGAAGCCGCAGATCGAGGCCCGGTCTTTATCACACGAGATGATTGACCAGATCGACGGAGTCTTTTCAGTTCCGCCGGGAATTGCCCGGGACAGCGAGTTTTTGTACGAATATCTGCAAAGAATGATGGTGTCGCTGGAAGCGTATGCCGAATTGTTGAAGATCGGGATCAAGGAACGGGACGCGATTTTTTTAATACCCCGGGGGTTGAAAATTAATGTTTTGCAGGACTACAATTTGTACAATTTGATCGCGGGATATTATCCATTAAGAATATGTTCGACCGCCGAAGAGGAGTTGCGGCGGCTAAGTATCAAAGAGGCGGTAGCGATCAAAAGCCTTTTACAGGAAAGGGGTTTGGATTGGTTGGGATGGCATATTATGCCCAAATGCCATTATGTGGGGTTTTGCCTTGAGCATGGGTGTTGCGGGGCGATCAAAAATATAGTGCGGGAATATGATAATAACCTGCATTCGCAAATACACGCTGATCTGGAAAAAAAGTTCAAACAAATATTGAATAACATTGAAAAATCATGATATTGGGAATTGCCGAATTAAAAAAATTAGTAAAAGAAAAAAATTTAGTAGAAGGGCTCTGCCGGCGTGAAATAGAATCGCCTGAAGGGGCGGGATATGACTTGAGATTGGGCGCGGTGTATGGGCTGGATGGCGATGGTTTCTTAGGGATCGATGAAAGGAGGACCCCGGCGGCAAATCTGCTGGCCGAATATGGCGAAGGCAAAAAGACATCGTTTAAATTTGATCCTGGCAAATACTATTTGATAAAAACCATCGAAAAGGTAAATACACCGCGCGATATTTTGATATTATTTAGGCCGCGGACAACTATTTTCCGGTCGGGGTTGATGATTTTTACCGGGAATGCAAGCCCCGGCTATTGCGGAGAGCTGACATTCGGACTGGCCAATCTAGGTAACAGTATAATCGAGATTGAGATGGGGGCTCGGGTAGTGCACGCGATGTTTTACCAGATCGCAGGCCAAACTAATTTATATCGTGGCCAGTGGCAAGGAGGTAGGGTTGGCACCGGCGGAGTCGAAACGCAGATTTAGATTAAGCTGCTTGTTTATAAGTATAAAAATCTTATCAAAAGGGTTAATTCTAATGGTAACAATAATGATAATCAATGTGGTGGCATTTTTGGAGTTGAAATTGGATCCTGTTTAATTTTTCTTTTAAATTCTCCGTGACATCGGCTTGGGGATTTGTTTGTGCGAGGTTAGATTTTTTCTATAAAAATCGTGCAAATTGGGTCGATGATTGCAAATGCTAATGTTTCGCAATTGATTTGTTGCTATTTTAAGATTAAGAACGGTGTAAATTAAATATGGAACATTAATTATCTATATTATGAAATTCGTGTTGCTATTGAGAATTACTTAATATCGCACCAAAGGCGCAGTTACTAAATATGATTCTATATGATATCGGTGGTAATATTGTTGGTGCGACGATAAAAAAACAGTGAGATTGCGATAAAGGGCTAATAATCATCATCGAAAATGAAATTAAATAATATTGTTAAATGTTTTTTTTTAGCTATGTTGGGTGTTTCAATTTTTTTAATTGCTCACGCCACATCTTCAATTGTTACTTTTATTGATCCCACTCCGGCCGATAATTCAACGATCTTTGGCAATGGTGTTACCATTAAAATTCAAACTACTGGCGATACTATTGCTTTGGATTGGAATAAATCCCTGGCCAGTTGGTGGCGGTTCAACAGCGAGGCTGGTGAATCGAGCAGCTTATTTAAAGACTGGTCAGCTTATGCCAACAACGCGACTTGCACGGGTATTTCTTGTCCCACTCTGGCTTTCGGAAAATTTGACCAAGCCCTGCAATTTGATGGTAAGGATGATTATTTGGGAATTAAAAATTCATCAAGCTTGAATATTTCCAAGGAAATCACCATGTCTTTGTGGTTTAAGACTGACCAGATGCAGAATGGGAAATTTTTGTTGGAAAAAGGAACTGGCGATTATTTATGGGGGCTATATTTAACCAGTGGCAGCAAATCAATATCGGTATATATTCGTAATAATAATGGAGATGTTAAGTCAATAAATTTTTCCGGAAATTTTAATGATAATAATTGGTATCATTTTGTTGGTACATTTGATGGTCGGTACATTAAACTTTATTCAAATGGAGAATTAAGAAATACTTACGATTGGGGTTCGATCCAGACAATAAAAACAAACAATGAAGATTTAAACATAGGTTCATGGTATAAGTTACAAAGTTATTTTAAGGGATTGATTGACGATCCTCGTATTTATGGTCGCGCTCTTTCATCTTCCGAAATTAAATCTATTTACGACGCACAAATAAACCCTTTGACCGTAAACATTTCAGGGTTATCTAATGGCCAATATTTTTTTTCTGCTTACGCACAAGATAATGGTGGCGTAACGGGCGTAACCGAGCGAAGAATTATTAATATTGGTTCTTGTTCCAACTTATGTTCTGATAGTGCCAAACAATGTAGCGGTGATTCTGGTTACCAAATTTGCAAAGATACTAATGGCGACGGTTGTTATGAATGGAGTTCCGTCACTTCTTGTGGTACCGGGGAAACTTGTTTTAATGGCAAATGTATTTCTCCTGCAGAAAAATACACATGCACCGTTGCCAATCAGGTAAGCGGTTGCAAGGTTTGCTATTACGCAACGATGAAATGGGCTGATGACTCAACGCGATGTGGTGCGGGACAGGCTTGTGTTGATGGTTATTGCGTTAATGGTCAGCCGTTGGTTCCGACGAGTTTCGATGTGATGGTTGAAAAAAATGGAAATACCGCGATTGCAAAAAATGTTTCCGGCAATGTGATTTCCTCGGGCACCGATTATGCTAAGGTTATACGCGCAGCTGTGATCGCAACCCCCGAAGATGGCACATTATATATTGGCGAAGGAACTTATGATAATTTGGTTGCTGATCAGCTGGTTTACGGTAGGAATTATTACGATCCGGCATATCTTAATTTCTATGTTGCCATTCCCATTCGTGGCAAAAATATCCGTATTTATGGCGCGGGAATGGGGAAAACAATTTTAAAGCTTGCCGATAATCAATATTATGCGAATCACCCGGCATTGATTATCTACGCGAATAATGGCACCAATAACGGATATTATTCATTTACGCTGGCGAATATGACTTTTGACGGGAACAAAACCAAACAATCTCCATATTGGTACGACGGCGCAGGCTTGGTGCTTACCGCGAGTAAAAGAACTGGCGGCAAATTTTTTAATTTGGAATTAAAGGATTCTCCCAATAGCGGTATTTACTGGGGCAACAGTTCTGGGGGGTGGGAATCATATGCTTATATCGATAATATCTATAGTCACGATAATCTGGATACGGGAATTGTTTTCGATAATATTGCAAGAATCAAAGCGGGTCAGCTTAAATCTGTTAATGATGCCGGAGGCCGAGACTATCCGACGAGTGGAATAGGAATATTTGTAATAAATATGGGGAATCACAATTTGGACCTGACTATCAATGGTGCCGATGTGAAAAACGGGATGTTTGAAATAGGTGGCAATTATGACGGCGCGGGCGGAATTACAATCAATGATTTAACGATAGATAATTCCGGAAAAGATTTTTCCGGAAAAGGATCTTTGTATATTAAAAGTCGGCGGGCGGTAAATCAAACTCATCTGGTACCCAATCCAAACAATATAACCATTAATATTAATTCAATAACTGCCGGCAATGCAGCGGATAACCGTGCCATATATATGACGCAAACACCGGCAAAAGTTATTTTAAACGGCGGGGTGATCAGCGGATATATATCGTTGAAAGCCGATTATAAAAGCACGGTTGAAGTTAACGGTGCAAGATTAAAATCAACATACGATTCAGTATTTACCAACAGTTCCCATATCAAATGCAACAACTGCATCTTGGAACCAACCAAAGGCCAGTATATGTACAGTTCTATCGGCAGCGGTGCGGAGATTTATTTTGATAAATCTTTTACTACTACCAAAGAAAAAATAGTAGTTTCTTCAGGGAAAGTGTATGGTGAGTTAGCATTGCTAAGCGAAAAATGCACTCCCAATTCGGTTTTCGGCTGCAAGATTTGTAATTCTGCTGGCACGGCTTGGGTTGATACTGATTCCAAATGTTTAAGCGGCCAAATTTGTTCCGCCGGAAAATGCATCACTCAAAAATACAGAATCGCCTGTTTTGGCGATTCCATCACCTATGCCAATATCTATTGTACCAAATTAAAAACATTGGGAAACTATGAAACATTCAACCATGGCATCAGCGGTAATACCACAGTAAAACTGTTAGCCAGAATGAACGATGTGCTTGGCAAGGATTACGACCATACCGTTCTTCTTATCGGTACCAATGATTTAAACACAACTAACAAAATCAGCATAGCAAGCTATTACAATAACCTTGCCAATATCGTTCAACAATTAAAGAACGATGGCCAGAAAGTGGTAATATCCACAATCCCGCCGTGCAACAACTGGACTGTTAGTTCTTGTAAGGTTGGAGATCAAACCGGCCCGATATTAATGAATAAAGTCGTCCGCCGTATTTCTTACGACAATAATCTTTGTTATGCGGATATATTTTCAAAAGTTTTTGGAAGCGATTACAAATCAACCCAATTCAAAGACATAATCCACCCCAACGATTCTGCCCATATCGCAATGGCGGCCGTGTTCAACGATGTGATCAAAAATTGCAAACCGTTTGACTGCAAAACCACCCCGAACGACTGCTACCTTATGCAAACTTGTATCCCCAATTCCGTTTCCGGCTGCAAAGTCTGTAATGCTGGCGGTACCGCCTGGGTTGACACCGATTCCAAATGCTCTTCAAGCCAGGAATGTAGTAATGGTGTTTGCGTTGCAAAGTGTACCAGTCAATGTGAAAAAAACACTAAAAAATGCAACGGTAATATAATTCAAATTTGCGCCGATATTAATAATGACGGTTGTTATGAATGGAAAGAAAGTAATACGTGCAATAATCAGCAAAACTGTGTTAATGGCGGTTGTGAAGATAAAATAACGGATGTTTGCAATAGTAACGATATTTGTGACGGGATAGAGAATGAAGCAAATTGTTCCGCCGATTGCAGTGGATACTGTGTTTCTTCCGATATCAAAAAAATTATCGATGATATTTGGGCATACAGAAAGCCGCTTTTAATCTCTAATATGAAAGCCGGATTGGAAGAAAAAAATACCTATCCCTTGTATGATATACAAACATATACCAACAATCTTTTAAAATATTCTGATTATTGCCGCGATTATAAAATCATTGACGATTTGGCAAGCGTTTATTTAACGGCGTATCCATACCTTACCAAAGATAAGGACGGATACAAAAAATGGATTTATGACAATGCGGAAGGACCCGCCGCCAGAGGGTTGGAAAATATTATTATTAGTTCTCAATTCTCATATTTGCTTTCTAACGCGATTAATATAATTGCGAGTATTGATAATGAAAAAAGAACCGCGAAAATGAATGAATTGGTAAGCAAATATACTCCGATATTAGTCAATGATCATTACAGCCGGTGGAGTGATAGTTATTCTTCATCTATTTCCGAAAAAATAAACAAAAAAACTTACGTTACCGATGCTGATATGTGGATGACGATTGGGCCAATTGAGATTTTAAGCGCAAATAAAAAAGATCCGGAGCTGGTTAATTTATCCAATGCGGAAAAAATTAAATTATCCAGCTTTGTAAAATTGGGGATAAATTTAATAAAAAGCCGTATAACCACGACAAGTTTGACTAATTTTAGCGGCGCTAAAGTTAGCGGTGTCGGTTTTGACTTTGGGGCATGGGCAAATTACCCTGATTATGCTTACGCAGGATATAGCGGGAAAACATTTCCGGTTTCATCCGATAAAAAAACGGTCAGCAATGTTGGATGGGATATCAGCCATGCGCGAAGATTGGTGCATGTATTTACCAGCTTGTATGAAAATAAAGATATTGTCGGCGAATCCTTTCCGGATATAAATTTAATGAAAGGGTTATCCAACCAACTATCATATAAAATTTTTAACAAAAACCTTCAAAAACCTTTATTTACTAATTTTATAGATGGAACTGCTGGATGGTATCGGGTCGGATACTCGGGAACCGGTTTTGGTTATCCTCCATATGGAATGAATAATAGCTATTTAACAGCGGGCTATTCTTTTTGGGCAAAATTTAATTCCGATATGTACAAGATATCGAGTTCTTTATGGAATTTATTAAATAATGTTTGGAATAATTCCAATGAAGATGTTGTCAATTTTGCGCAACAAAATTATGCCTCCGAATTTTTCAACAACTATAAAAGAGACACGTCTTTGTCCGCTTTTACAAAAAGCTATAACAAAACCAACTCTTTGAATTTATTAATGTTTTTACCGTCATTGTCGACAAAAATAAGCAAGAATCTTTGCACCCCCAACTCCACTTCCGGCTGCAAAGTCTGTAATGCTGGCGGCACCGCCTGGGTTGATACCGATTCCAAATGCAAAACCAACGAAAAATGCAGCAATGGATATTGTATTGCAAAATGCATTGCCACTTGCACCGTTAACGGTGCCAAGCAGTGCAACGGGGCCGCCGCTTACCAAATCTGTTCTCTTTCTGATGGTTGTTTAAAATGGGGAACTAGTATTAATTGTGGTGCGGGCAAAAATTGCTCCGGGGCTGGAATTTGCAAAACAACCTGTACCCCCAAAACATGTACCACTCTGGGCAGCTACAAATGCGGTTCCTGGAGCGATGGTTGTGGTAGTACTATTACTTGCGGTATCTGCGCGAGTGGTAAAACCTGCAGTAATGGCGAATGTGTTGCCAATTGCACTAGTCATTTAACCAAAAAATGCGCCGATGGCAATCTGTATTGGTATAATTCCTGCAACGCCGTAGAGGAGCTGGCGGAAAACTGCGGCAGCGATGAAACCACGGACGATTACCAGTGCAGCGGTAACTGGACACAAAGAAAAACCATCCGGAAGGGATGCGCCAGCAGCGCTTGTACCAAAGAATCTGTTTGGGCGAACAACACTGATTGCGCTGCGGAAAACAAAATCTGTTCGGCTGGAATTTGCAAAACAAGATCCTCCGGAGGAGGTTCGTCGTTCCCGGGCAGTTCATCTTCATCGTCTTCGTCTTCTTCCAAAATGACCCGGGACCAGATCGTTGCCAAGATCAACGAGATTGTTGCCCTGATCGCCGAATTGCAAAAACAGCTGAATGCCATTCTTGGTAAAACCACAACCTATTCCTGCGCCAAAATCACTCAGACAATGTTCTACGGCAGGCAAAACGATGTTGGTCAAGTGAAATGTTTGCAAGAAGTTTTGAGGGCGCAAGGCTATGCAATAACCATATCCGGAACCTATGACCTATTCACCCAGGTTGCGGTTAAGCAATTTCAGGAGAAATATTCCGGCGAAATTCTTGTGCCCTACGGATTAAAATCCGGATCGGGGAACGTGGGTAATGGTACTATGGCGAAGATTAACGGGTTGATGGAGTAGAGATGCCTAAGTCGGAGCGGAAGGCGGTTCAACAAAGATATTTTCGTGGTTTAATTTCGGGGGATTTATTCCAAAATGGATAAAAAGGTGATATTCTTGAGCATTAGAGAAATATTTAGCCAAATATTCTGTAATCTGGTTAAATAGAGGGAGTATGAAATTATAAAAGTTAACGCAGTTTAATCGCGACGCTAATGAAAAAAAATCCGTATCCGGGAAAATTTATCGTGATAGATGGCATTGATGGGGCGGGAAAATCAACGCAGGGAGAGTTTATTGCCGAATTCTACAAGAATAAAGCAAGTGGTGCTTACCTTACTGCTGAACCTACCAATGATCTTATCGGAGGGCTTATCCGGGGGCGATTGTCGGGCAAGTGGCAATCCCCACCGGAGTGTTTACAACTTTTGTTTGCCGCCGACCGGGCCCAGCATTTGGAAAAGGATGTTATGCCGAAGCTAAGATCGGGGGTTAATGTGGTTTGCGATCGGTATTTTATGTCATCGTTGGCTTATGGATCGATCGATTTGTCTCTTGATTGGCTTGCGGGTATTAACAGTATTTTTTTGAAACCCGACTTGACGATTTTTCTTGATACTGATGTTGGTTCATGTTCGCGTCGTATCAAAGAAAATGGGCGTTCGGTCGAGATGTTTGAAAGCGAGATGATTTTGGAAAAAGTAAGAGAGAATTATTTTAAGATCATCGAATACTATGGTAAGGAAATGGAAGTCGCGATCGTTAATGGCAATGTAAGCAAGGAGGAGGTTTTTTGCCAAATAAAGGTATTATTGGACGGAAAATATTTTTCAAAAAAATAATAACAACAAATATGCCGCAAAAAAAATCCAAGCCAGAGGCCAAATTATGTTTATCGAGCCGGATCGACCAGACAAATATCGATACTAAAGCAGCTTTGATCGATATTAAAAAGACGTGCGCCGAAGCGCGAAAGTATTTGTTTCGCGGGGTTTGCGTCAACCCGCAATGGGTAGCGACGGCAAAAGAGGAGTTGAAGGATACCGCGGTGAAAGTCGTATGCTTGGTCGATGCGCCAATAGGGGACAGTTCGCACGAAGAGCGGATGCAAATATGCCTTACCGCCAAAACCAATGGTGCCGATGAGTTGGACGTAGTGGCTTCTTTGTGCGACATCAAGCATGAAAGGTGGGAAGACGTGTATAAAGATCTTGCTGATATTTGTAAGATTTTACCAACAAAGGTAATAATAGGTTCGGGATATTTGACAGATAAGGAAATTGCTATGATTTCGCGTTTGGTCAAGCAGGCGGGTGCGATTTGTGTTAAAACGGCAACCGCAAAAGATCCGCTTGAGGAGCGAGAACTAAAAGAAAAATCATGGCATTTGGGAATTATGCGAAAGAATGCTCCCGGTTTACTTATCAAAGTTTCGGGAAACGTAAAGAACGCTAAGGAGGCCAAAGCTTATATTCGTGCGGGCGCCGATATTATTGGTACGTCCAACGGGCCAAAAATTATCAAGGGAGAATAATTAATTCGGGATTTCGGTTTGTAGCTCATTGACCGATGGCGGGCGTCAAATTATAAATCGTAATCCTTGGATTGGTGAATTTATGGAATATATTCCTACAATTGGATTGGAAATACACAGCGAATTGAAGACGGAATCGAAAATGTTTTGTGCTTGTGCGAATAATCCGGAATGCAAAGATCCGAATACCAATATTTGCCCGGTTTGTTTGGGGCATCCAGGTACGCTTCCGGTCACTAACAAAGAAGCGATCCGCAAGGTAAGGCTGGTTGGATTGGCGTTGCACGCAAACCTTCTTGAATATTCGAAATTCGACCGGAAAAATTATTTCTACCCCGATTTGCCAAAAGGGTATCAGATATCTCAGTATGATAAACCTTTGTGTCTTGGGGGGTATCTTGAAATTGACGACACCATTGCGGGAACCAAGAAAAATATCCGCATCACAAGAGTACATATGGAAGAGGATACTGGTAAATTAGTGCATCCGGAGGGCGAGGGGGTTTCGTTGGTTGATTTCAATCGCAGCGGAGTACCTTTAATGGAGCTGGTAACCGAGCCGGATATCGAGAATGCCGCACAAGCAAGGGATTTTGTAGAAGAATTGCAGCTTATCCTGCGGTATTTGGATGCGTCTGACGCGGATATGGAAAAGGGAAAGCTTCGGGTGGAGGTAAATATCAGCATGGCGACCAGGGATAGCGACGGTAAAAAAATTCTAGGAACCAAAGTTGAGGTAAAAAATTTGAATTCTTTAAAGGCAGTTGAAGGCGCGGTTGCTTATGAAGTTGGACGTCAAACAGAAATATTGAAGAGTGGCGGGAAAATTATCCAGGAGACAAGGGGATGGGATGATTGTCGTAATACGACTTTTTCACAGAGAGAAAAGGAAGAGGCTAATGATTATCGCTATTTTCCGGAACCCGATATCCCGCCAATGATAATTTCAGCCGACGAGATAAAAGATCTAAAAAAATCAATCGGCGAGCTTCCGGCACAAAAAAGAGACAGATTGGCGATTCAGTATGGCTTGGACACGCCAACGGCCGAGATGCTTGTTGTTAACCGCGCAATGGGGGTTTATTTCGAGAAAGCGATAAGCGAATTGGATGAGTGGGTCAATGTCGAAGAGGGTGATGATGCGAATTCTGAATCGGAAGAAATAACCTTAGCAAAGCTTTGTTCGAATTATTTGACAACTGATGTTCAAGGTATATTGAAGGGGGCGGTATTTTCTCCGGATAATTTTCGCGCGACGCCGGAAAATTTTGCCGAATTTATAAATCTTATTTATAAAAAAGAAATTTCTTCGAAAATTGCTAAGCAAGTATTGGCAGAGATGGCGGCTAATGGTGGCGATCCTACGGAAATAATTTCGAGCCGGGGATTGAGCCAAATAAAGGATGAGGGGCAAGTCGCGGAAATTGTTGATCAGGTTTTGAATGCAAATCCCAAAGCAGCCGGTGATTACCGCAACGGCAAGAATAACGCATTCCAATTTTTAGTTGGGCAGGCATTGGCGGTGAGCCAAGGGAGGGCAAATCCCGATCTATTAAAGAAGATTTTATTGGAAAAGCTTGCAAACCAAGATTAACAAAAAGCGCGCCGGTAGGCGCGTTTTTCGGCTATAAAAGCAAGGCTGTTATTTTATGGTTAAATATTTTTTAACCAATTTGTGTGCCTGGATGGTATTTTTTATCCAGCGAATGCGCTTGTCTTTACTAAACCAATTCATTTGCCGTTTGGCATATTGCCAGTCTTCCTTCATGATAGTTTCGATCATTTGTTCGCGATCTATTTTGTTTTGCAAAAATTTTGCGACGGCGCGGTATTCCAGGCCGAACGATTCCAGCTTGTTCCATGATAATCCGGTTTTTTTAAGATTTTTAACTTCCGCGATCATGCCCGATTTGATCCGTTTTTTGGTTCGTTTGGAGATGAGGTTTTTAAGTTCGCGGTCGCTTTTTTTGACACCCAGCATCAGTATCGGATAAGGCAACGGATCTTTTTTTATTTCCGGAACCGGTTTTTTGGTGATTTTTACGATTTCAATGGCGCGGATGAGGCGGCGCGGGTTTTGGGATTCAATTGTGGCCGCCCGCCGAGGGTCGATTTTTTCGAGCATTTTAAAAAGTTTTTCCGGAGGCAGACCCTGCAATTTTTTTCGCAGGCTCCAGTCGGGTTTGGCTTCGGGTATTACAGTGCCGTCAACTATGGATTGTATGTAAAACCCGGTGCCACCGCAAATTATGGGTATTTTCCCGGTTTTGTGGATCTTATTAATTGCGGCTAATGCCAGTTTACGATAGCGAGTAACCGTAAAGAATGATTTCGGGCTGGCGATATCCAATAGGTGGTGGGGTATGCCGGACATTTCTTTTTTCGTAACCTTACCCGATCCAATATCCATTCCTTTATATACCTGGCGCGAATCGGCGGATATGACTTGTCCGTCGATAAGTTTAGCAATCTTTACGGCAAGATCTGATTTTCCGGAAGCGTTCGGACCCAGTATAACAACTAATTTTTTTATGATTTTGCTTGATTTACCCATTTCATTCTTTTTCCTTCCCGGTAATAATGCTGCCATATAGGCCAAACGGCAAGGCTTTCGTTATTTTTACATCAACGATGTCGCCCGGGGAAGTGCGTTCTCCGGTAATTTCAAATTTAACGGTTTTATAATTACGGTTTTTTCCGTATCCGTGGTTTATTGCATCTATTGAATCGACCAAAACTGCGACGGTTTTACCGACGTATTTTTTATTATGTCGCAAGGCGGTTTTTTTTACAATATCATTTATAGTATTTTCGCGAATTTTTTTTTCATTTTGCGAAACATTGTCGTCGAGCTTTGCCGCGGCGGTGCCGGCGCGACGGGAATATTGGGCAATATAGGCCATGTCATATTTAATGGATCGGAAAGCATTGGCCGTGTTATTGAATTGAGCCTTAGTTTCGCCGGGGAATCCAACAATAACGTCGGTAGAGAGTGCCACTTCTTTTTCCAATCCAGCGCGGTGTTTGGTAAAGGCTTCGCGGATTTTTTTGACCAGCGTTTTGTAAGTCTCAATAGTATAGGGACGTCCCATTGCCTTCAGGATGGCATTATTGCCGCTTTGTATGGGTAAGTTGAGATATGGGGTGACTTTGCCGCATTTAGCCATTACATTGACTGCGGCGTCGGTAAAGTCTTTTGGGTGGGGCGAGGTGAACCGAATCCAAAATTCGCCGGGAATATTGTTTACAAGGTATAAGAGTTTGGCGAAATCAGTGTTATTCCAGTGGTAATTATTAACATTCTGGCCAAGGAGCCAGATTTCTTTCGAGCCGCTATTCACGGCGTCACGGACTTCGGCGAGAATGTTGTCGGCAGAGCGGGATTCGAGCGGGCCGCGGGTATAAGGAACGACACAGTAAGTGCAGTAATTGTCGCAGCCCTTTGAAATAGGTATTAAAGAAGAGAATTTTGACGATTTCCGGGCCGGGATGTGGAAATAATCATCGTTTATGATCGATCCATTTTTGAGGCCGATCAGGCTTGGCCAACCGGCTAGGGTTTTGATGTCGAGAGTATGATCAAATATTTTGGCAAACCGTTCCTTGTCGGCATTGATCGTACATCCAGTTAATATTGATTTTGCTCTGGGGTTGTTTTTCTTTATTTGCGAAATCGTATTTTTCAGTCCAAAGATGCGGTCGGCAGCCATTTGCCGCACCGAACACATCACGACAATGTAAATATCGGTTTGGTTTTTGTTTTGCGCCGGTTTTAGCCCGAGGTTGTCAAAAAGGCCAGCAATCCTTTCCGCGTCGGAGCGGTTCATTTGACAGCCGAAGACTTGTAGATAGTATGTCATAAATTTTACCCAATTATTTAATTTAGCAGAATTTTTTAAAAAATAAACAGCGGTCGGCCAAGAAAAAAACAGCCCTTGCGGGCTGTTTTTATATTTAAATGCTAAATACCGGGCGCCCATCCGCCATATGATCCGCCGGTTGAGCCAACCGAGCCAGTATAGGACGAGTTGGTGTAGGGATTCCAGTAAGTAGTATTGTTGATGAAGTCGCTGTTCAGATTTCCACTGCCGTTTGCCTGGTTACTGTAGCTATTGTTACCGACACTAGCTTCCCAGGCAATATCTTCAACATTTGCGTTAGGCACTGAAGTGCTTGCGGAACTTCCAGAATTAGAAGTGGCGGCATATCCGGTGCCGGCGGTTCCTGATCCCAGGGTGGTTGCGCTGCCAGTGCCGCTACCGGCATAAAAACCGACTCCGGTTGTTATCGGGGTGCTGCCAGTGCTGCCAACATGGTACTTTGTGCCGGCGGTTCCTGATCCCAGGGTGGTTGCGTTGCCAGTGCTGTTAGTGCCGTAGTTTGATCCGATAATAGCAGTGTTACCGCCAGAGTAGCCAGCCGTTGTTGTGCTAATGGGTTGTATTGTGTTAGCTAAGGGTTTGTTGGAAGCCTTGACGCAAGCGATCGTGGCGTTTCCGTTCGAATGTTCCACAGCCCCAAACCCGCTGGCGTAGCCTTTGGCGCTACAATAACGGTTGATTGCGGCGTAACAACTGTCACTGACGGCAGCGTTCTCGGTGCAATTACTATGAATCGCGGTGAGGTTTGTATATGCTACGCTTGTTTTTGATGCTGCCGAAGTATTGACGCAAGCGATCGTGGCGTTTCCGTTCGAATGTTCCACAGCCCCAAACCCGCTGGCGTAGCCTTTGGCGCTACAATAACGGTTGATTGCGGCGTAACAACTGTCACTGACGGCATATGATTCAGTGCAGCCGCGGTGTTGTTTGGCAAGTTCATCAAAACTGACGTTCATTGTGGTTACAGCGTCTTTCGTAAGGCAAACTAGCTGGAGATTATCGCCATAGTGTTCCACAGCACCAAAGCCGGTGACGTAGCCCTTGGCAGCGCAATATCGGTTGATTGCGGCGCTGCACGCATCGCTAACCGCTTTGTTGGCGGTGCAGTTGCCGTGCAGTTTGGTGAGTTCGGTGAAAGTTGCGGAAAAAACTTTGGAATACTCGGTTAATGTTGGGTCACAATCTTTGGCGCAATTGCATTTATTTTCTCCGGCACTACAAATGCCGTCACCGCAATTAATACATGTCCCGCCACTGCAGCCAGTAATTGGCTCGCAATTGCCGGTGCTTGCCAATCTTACGCAGTTAGTTGCGATCGTTAGTCCCGAGCAGCATTGGGCCGACATGCTATTTACCGATTCCCCGATTTTTTTGCAGGTGCTGGCGCAATCTTGGCTGCAAGAAGTATCGGTTTCATAGGGGTCACATTTGCCGTCGCCGCAAAAACAATCTTTGGCGCAGTTTTTATTATTTTCGCCAAAATCGCATTTGCCGTCGCCGCACTTGGTGCAATTGTATTTGGGCGTAGTTGGGCCAACATTGACCCAGTTTTGTTGAAGGTTGGCACAGCATCCGGTAAATTGGTTATCGGCGCTGGAGGCGGTATTGCCTTCCGTAACGCAGGTGCCAGTACCACTACAATCACGAGAGCAGCTGCAAACATTTTCTCCGGCAGAAGAGTTGCAAACGCCGTCGCCACATTTGATGCACGTCTGGGTTGTATTCATGACGGCGTATTGGTTTCTGATACATTTCCCGTCGATCACTTTTTCATTGGCACCCCCATAAGCCGTAAGACCCGCACAACAAACCCGCGGAGCGGTTGCTGGCGTTCCGGAACTTCCGTATATTTGTGGTTGCCACAGGTAGATATTCTCTCCTTCTTTGGCGCAGGCTGATGAATTGGTGCAAGCGATGATCGAGGCTGATTTATCGTTGTTGATTACGGCTTTGTAGGTAATTCCGTAGGTGGGATCAGCCGTGCTGGCGGACAGCTTTGTTTCATATGGGCCGGCAACAAATTCAGCGGCGCTATCGGTCGAATAAGTTGAGGTAAGTACCCAATCAGCCCAACCGGCGGTTGTGCTGTATTTTTTGGACCAGAGCTGGCTGTCGCTGCCGATTCCCTGGAACGTTAATATGGATGTCGCTGAGCTCGATATGGCACTTATTCTGGTGCCGGATTTTAAAACTCCTCCTTGGGAATACCAAACTTTGTTCTCGGCTGAATTGGTGGGGGAGTATTCGTAAATCCAGAGCGCGTTGTCGCTACCGGTTCCGGCAACGTACAGTTTACCATTGAAACCAATTATTGATGGAGCGTAATTGAGCGTGCCGCCTAAATTTGCAATGGTTTTGCATTCTGACGGACGGACGCATTTCCATGAATCGGCAAGGCATGTCTCGGCACCGCTCCCTTGGTTGCCGCAGGCACTTTGGGCAATCAGTCCCGTGCAGCATTTCTTGCCGCTGGTATCAATCGTTTCGTTTTCTTTGGCGCAGGCGGTGATATTGCAATCTTGGGCGCAACCGGCCGCAGTTTCACCTTTTGCGGTTTCGCAGGCACCGTTGCCGCAAACAGGTTTTTGCTGTTGAAGCAACAGTTGGATGATGTAGGTGATTTGTTCTTGCAGTTTAACGATCAACTGCTGCATTTGTTCCAGGCTCATGCCGGCGGTGCCGGCTGTGGCTAGGTCTTCAGCATGCACAGTGCTGGTGTGATTGGCAAAAAATCCGGCCGTGGCTACAATGGCGCAGAGCGCGGTAGAGATTGCTTTATTCTTAAGACTCATATTTTTTAATATTTATGATTATTGATTATAAGCAAAATTTAATCCAGTGCGAACCGACCTTTACGGCATTGGGTTAAAATTTATTGTTTAAATCCATTATACAATATGTTTTGATGTTCAATCAATGCGCAATAGGTACAGTTTAAAAAACCGCCAGGGGAATCTGGCGGTTATGCAAGATGCGGATGCTACTTAATTTCACTTCCTCCCCATTCAACAACCGTAAAACCTTTTCGTTCGAATACCGGGAATGCCTGCGGCGTGGTTGGTACCCATACTGGCGATGATTTGAATATCATGAAGACGCGCAGGAGCGAGTCCGGTTGCGGGGTGATTGTCAGTTTTGCCCTTGAGGCGTATTCTTCGGCTGCGAAATGGATGATATTGTACGGATTATCTTTCATTTTGGGATACCAATAGACGATAAACTCGTTATATTCCTTGGGTATTAACCCGATTTTAGGCAGGATTGTTTGCAGGAATTCCTTGGTTTGCGATCCTTTAACTACAAATCCTTGCGACATATCGTAGTTGGCGCCAAAATCACTGGCTTCCCAGAAAAGATAGCTGTATTCTTTATTGTCGGCGTGGTTGATAAGGTATCCACTAGGGTAAGCAGTAACATTCCAGCCATTAACAGGGTCGTAGCTTGGATAATCGGCAATTAATTTGCCATCAATGTCCAGCTTGACGTTGACGGTTTGAATTTTTTGCGGATAGAAATATATCACAGGTTTTCCGGCCATTGGCATGCAGGCACCGCCACCGTATGGATAATCGGATGAACATGGGGCAATGCTTAGGTTGGTGATGCAAGCACCGTCTTTGCAGCCGTTGGGGCATGTAAACTCGGTTGGGATTGGGTTATTGTTGCTGCCACAAGACCATTCCTTAACGATATTGGCATTGGTGGCGCTACAGAGATCATAATACGCGCCATTACCATCACCCACAGTTACCAGAGTACCTTTTTGATAGTAATTCAGTCCGCCATCAGAATCGGTACAACATTTGCAATAATAGATGGTACCTTCATTGGAGCCGTAAGTGTTAACGCTGCCGCCGGAGTCGGTGCAAGCTTTTTTTTGCTGGTCGGTAGCTTGGGTGCCGAATTTAACCCCGCATTGATTGCCAACCGCACAATCGGCCGGGCAGCTGACGGCAGTTTCGCTGTTTTCGCAGATATTGTTGCCGCATACTGATCTTGATCCGGAACAGCAACATACTTCCAGGATCCCAGATTCATTAGCGACGCAATAGTTGCCACCTAGTGCGTAGCCCTTTGCAACACATTCTTTGCTGCAAGTCGCGTCAAGTGTAGTTTGGCAAGCCGATTGGGTATCATAGGTTTTTAACCCTAAATACGCGTAATTGTCGCAAAATTGTTTTTGTTGGCAGATTTTACTCGTATTGTCGGTCCACCAAAGATTTTTGCAGGTTGTGATTTTTTGACAATCTGCCGGGCAGTTGGCCGAGGTTTCGTTACTTTCGCAGAAGCCGTTACCACAGACTTGGGTTACTGGTATGAGTGGCAGTTTTTCTAAAGAAGCGAACTTTTGTCTTAAAGCGGGTTCGGTTCCTTGAAAAATCCTCTGGTAAAAACAGCTTTGGGCTTCGATTTTTATGATATTTGATCCGGGGTAATACAAATAATTCCGATTAAGACTCGAAGCGGTAGAGAGGTTGACACTGGCAACTTTAAACCACGCGCCGCCCCGATTTTCGTAAACGGTAAAATTTGGATATCGGCAGACGCAATTCGGACAAGTGTCGCCGTAAGCATTAAGGATTAATGGCCGGGTATCAAATGCGGTGAGGTTGTAGGTTTTTTGCTTGGTGCAGCCGTTCCATATGAACCATTTTGCATAGTCGGCGGTTCCGGTAGTTTTATATATTTGTCCGGTATTTGAAGTGCAAGTCGCGACATCGGCTTGGATGGGAATCAGTTCGGTAATATCTTGGGTTATTGTTTGGCAATCCGTTACGCAACTGGTTGCGGTTTCGCCTTTAGCAGTTTCGCAAACGCCGTTGCCGCAAACGGGTTTTTGCTGCTGGACTAAGAGCTGGATGATATAGGCAATTTGTTCTTGCAACTTCATGATCAGCTGCTGCATTTGCTCCAGGCTCATGCCGGCAGTGCTGGTTGTTGTTAAGTTTGGCCTGCACGGTGTTGGTGCTGGCAAAAAACACTCCGGCAACGGCGGCAATGGCGCACAACGTGACGGATATTATTTTATTTTTTAAATTCATAGGTTTTAATTTTGCCGATTGGGCGTTTTATAATAATGGTTTAATGTTATGTATTCATTATATGCGATTTTTCATAAAACAAAAAACCCGTGTTAAGGGTTTTTTGTTTTTATATTTCAGTTTTTTACTATAATCCAGCCATGTCGGGGAATTTTTGCGATAATGCATCTTTGCTCCCTTGGTAAACTTTTAAATAGAAACAGCTTGATGCAGTTATTTTAACCATGCTTGCACCCGAGCTAGGTTGGAAGTAGTAATTACGGGCAGAGCTACTGCTTTTGTTTGCAACCGTTGTCCAATTTCCATTTACATATTCGGAAACGGTAAAATTGGGGTATTTACAAACGCAACTGGCACAACTGTCAGTATAGGCATTCAGAACCAATGGTTGGGGCAGACCGGAAGCAGAGCTGGCGATATTGTATTGTTTCCATTTGGCGCAGCCATTCCAGATAAACCAGTTGGCATAGTTACTGGTGCCGGTAGTGAGTCTTACTTCGCCGGTATTAGTGGTGCAGGAAGGCACATCGGCAGCATTAGGGATGAGTTCGGAAATGCCACTGGGCCCGTTAAGGTAAACTTTTTGGCCGCTCCAAATATCAGGAAGGGTTGGTTTCCAATTGGTGTAGCCGCCGCCATCCAGAGTCGACCAACTAATGATTGCCATTTGCAGGCGGTAGTAACCCGCAGCAGTAGTGCTCAAAGTTGCCTTAGCCGAGAATGTTACCGTAGTATCTTGTGCGATCTTGTAAGAATTTCCGACAATAATCGCGCCTGTTGGTTGGCTATAGACGGTTCCGAGATGATTGTTTGACAAATCGGTTTCATTGTCTTTGAGCGCGGCCACGGTAAATGCGCCGCTCCGAGGCAGATAAACGTCACCATTTTTCGCGGCAACTTGAATATTAAATGTACCCGACAGGGTTGATGGCGAAGCGCTTGTAGGTTGGGTAGAAGAAGTTGCAATACTGATAGGTGTGAAGGTTGCATCGGTTTCGCAATCGGCCGGGCAGCTAATGGCAGTTTCGCCTTTATAGTTTTCGCACACGTCGTTGCCGCAAATGTTTACGCAGGTTCCGGAGGAGCAAATTTGGCCGTTGGTACAGGCGGTTACAGCTGACCATTCGAGGCAATTGTCGGCATCGTAATTACCGCATGTTTTGAAGAAACCGGCACCGTCGCATTGCTTGGAACTCGCCGATGAGCATTCATTGGTGCATGTAAGATCAGCAACGCAGGCGCCATCCTTGCAGCCATTGGGGCATGTAAATTCGGTTGGGGTTGGGTTATTGCTGCTGCCACAAGACCATTCCTTAACGATATTGGCATTGGCGGTGCTACAGAGGTCGTAGTACGTACCGTTGCCGTCACCCACTGTCGTCAAAATACCTTTTTTATAATAATTCAAGCCGCCATCAGAATCGGTACAACATTTGCAATAATATGTGGTACCTTCATTGGAGCCGTAAGTGTTGATGCTGCCTCCCGAGTCAACGCAGGCTTTCTTTTGCTGGTCGGTAATTTGGGTGCCGAATTTGACCCCGCATTGATTGCCGTATACCGCACAATCGGCCGGGCAGCTGACGGCAGTTTCGCTGTTTTCGCAGATATTGTTGCCGCAAACGGGCAACGCATCTTTGAGGCAGGCACCGTCTTTACACCCATTGGGGCAATTGTAGTATTTTTGCGATCCGTAATAATATCCGTCGCTACGTTTTTCGCAGATTGCTTCGGCAAGATTAGCTCCGGTAACATCGGTTACGCACATGTCGGGATAAGAATTGGCGGTCCAGCCGGTATATTGACTAATTTCGGTTAGTTTGCCGGCAACATAATAATTAGTCCCGTTGTCGCTGTCGGTACAGGTTGGTTTTTTATTACCGCAGTCGGTTGGGCAGCTACAAATATTTTCTCCAGTAGCGGTATTGCAAATGCCATCACCGCATTTAACACACAAATAAGATGTGTTCATGACGGTGTACGGGTTTCTTACACAGGTGCCGTTTTGCACGTTTTCGTTGGCGCCGTTTGTGTAGGCGGTTAATCCGGCGCAGCAGGTTTTTTTAGATATCGGGAGTGATCCGGCAGTCGAAGTATTGGTTTCAGTTGTCCATGGCGCGGGAATCAGCTCTCCTTCCTTGGCGCAGTCGGTAGTCGGCTTAGCGCATGTGTACATTTCGGCTGTAATGCAGTTTAATCCGCTATCGCAGGAGGGGGTGCGTTTTGTTTTGATCAGTCCGGCGCAACATTCTTTACCTGACCAGAAATATTCTCCTTCTTTGGCACAAATAGAAATTGGTTTGCGGCAAGCATATTTAACGCCGTCGACACAAGTAGTGACTCCGGTACCATCGGAGTTATTGGCGGTGGTACAGCCACCCGTGCCAACCGTGGTTCTTTCCAGGCCGGCACAACATATTTGGCCACTGGAAATTTCACCGCCTTCCTTGATGCAATTATTTATGTTGCAATCTTGGGCGCAGCTGCTTGCGGTTTCGCCTTTAGCGGTTTCGCAGATATTATTGCCGCAAACAGGTTTTTGCTGGGATAATATCTGGATGATATAGGCGATTTGTTCCTGGAGTTTGACGATCATTTGCTGAAGTTGATCCAAGCTCAAGCCAGCGGTACTGGCAGTGGCGAGATTCTCGGCTTGGACCGTATTGGCGCCGGCCGCAAACAATCCCGCAACCGCAATGATGGCACAAAGGCCGCCGGCAATAATATTTTTTTTAAATTGCATGTTATTTGAAATTTTTTTAAATTATGATCAATTAAATATCCAACCATAAAAAATCGACCTTTATGGCGCGGTTGGTTTTTCTTCTGGTTATATTTTATGTTTTTTCAAATCGAATAGCAATTGTTATATTTTTATAAACAATATTAAAACCCGGCCTTTGGGCCGGGTTTTAATATTGCGAACAAATTCTCTGTTAATATGCCATTTCGCAGGGCGCGCAAGATACGTATTGGCAATTGCCGGGCCGCAGGGTGGAATAATCCGCGCCTCTTTCGTAGGCGACCCAACCGTTAGTGCCGATCTGGCTGCGCAGGATTTTCTTGGGACAGGCGCAGCAAGTGCCGGTTTGGATGCCGATCACGTAGTCTCCAGTGCTGTTGCCGCAGTCGCTGGGACAGGTGCCATAGTAGCTTGGATCGCCGATAACAGTAGCTTCGTTGGTTTCGCAAATGCCGTTGCCGCAAACCGGGGTGCGGTTGCAATCGGCGGGGCAATTATATTTATTTTCCCGATCGCCGCAGATGCCGTTGCCGCACTTGGCGGTGCAAATGGTCGCGTTCTTGCATTCACCGGACTCGTTACAATAACTGATGCGGGAAAGGCCGGAACAACAATCAACGGTATCGCTGGTCCCAAATTCCTTGATAGCACCTTCGCCCAAGCAGGAAACAACCGGCTCTTGGTTAATGCAGCCTTCTTCGCGCGATGCCCAGTATTTTCCTGAGGGGCACGCGCATCCGGTTCCTTGGATGCAAACTGCCGGACAACCCATTCCTCTAATTTGAAGCCTTTCTGTTCTTGTAGATGGAATGCCGCAGCCGCTCATGCATTCGAGATATTTCCAAGTGCCGCCGGTAGTAACGCATTTGCTCTTGCCATTATCGGAAATTTGGCCGCAGTCCGCAGGACAAGTGGAGTAGTTTTCTCCGGATTCGCAGGTATTGTTGCCACACACGGTTTTCTTAGCGCAAGTCCAGGAAGTGGGCGGGGCGCAAAGTCTTAAACTTCCGCTGGTCCAATTGCATTCAGTCGGTCCCGCGACTTGTTCAAGCCCGTAGCAGCAAACGCGGCCGCTTGATTCGGTAATGGTTTCGCCTTCCTTGCCGCAATTGGATGGAGTGCAATCTTTCGGGCAGTTACCCATGCCTTCGCCGTATTCGCAATTGGCATTGCCGCAAACCGGGTAGGTAATCGCGGCGCAGCAGCAGGTGCGCGAGGCGTCAAAGATGCCATTGCCGTTACAATCGTTCGTTATTCCAAATTCCGTGCCGCCGGCGGAGCAGCGTTCGGGAATGTCGGAACCAACAGTGAACGGGCCGGTGCCGTAGGTACTGCAATAACTGCCGGCAAAACCTTTATTCTTGCAATTTTGGTCGCAGATAGGGGTGGTAGTGCGGGTTTCCGCTTTGCGGCAGGTGTAATTGGTTTGGTTCGAACATACGGTGCCGACTTGGCAAGCCGGTTGCATGTTGCTGTATACTTTTTCCAAGCCGGAACAGCAATCGCGGGTATTGCCTGGGAAAACTTCACCTTCTTTGGCGCAGGAATTGCAATCGCAAGTGCATTTTGTACCGATACAACTGCTGCCGGCAGGGGCGGTGCAGGGAGTCTCGTAGCATTTGATCGTGCCGCCGGCGGCAGTACAACGGCTAATATCACTGGCAAGCAGGTCGGTGCGGCCGCAGACCGAGGCGGTGCCGCAATCTTTGGGACAACTAGCGGCAGTTTCACCTTTAGCGGTTTCGCAAACGCCGTTGCCGCAAACGGGCTTTTGCTGCTGGACTAGGAGCTGGATGATGTAGGCAATTTGTTCTTGCAACTTCATGATCAGCTGCTGCATTTGCTCCAAGCTCATGCCGGCAGCGCTGGTTGTTGTTAAGTTCTCGGCCTGCGCGGTGTCGGTGCCGGCAACAAACATTCCGGCAATGGCGGCAATGGCGCACAACGCGACGGAAATTATTTTATTTTTTAAACACATATGTTTTAACTTTTTATTTAAGTAATTGATGATTATTTAAGTAATTGATCTAATCGTGCAAAAACCGACCTTTGCGGCACGGGTTGGGATTACAATACAATTATATGATATATTTCGGGAAATCAAAAATCCCGCAAAAGCGGGATTTTTGATTTGCTACATCCAGTTTTATTGGTAGTAGCTAGTATTTTGCGGAGTGGTGACAACAGTTGATCCGCTACCGCAGCCGGCAGACGAGGAACAAGTAGCAGGGCAACCGCAGGAGCAGGCGCCGGTGAAGCTACTGCAAGTCCAAATGCCACCGGTTTCAATGCAGGTGCCATATGGTAGGTTGCTGTTACATGTATTTATTGGCGTTATATTGTTGGCGCAGCAACAGGCGCGGCCACCGCCGGCAATGTTAGCCGCAGTACAATCGGAAGTCCAGCCGGCATTGAATTCGTTTGCGCCGCAATTTCCCGGGGTAGAATATTGCGTTACGCCCCATGCATTACAATAACTGCTCCCATAGCCCTTGGCGCGACAGGTTTCGGTACAAGTGGCAGTTGATTTTTGACAGGCGCCGGCTACGCATTTACAGCTAAATGTTTCCCTCCAATAGGTGGGCGATTCGGCACAATCTACTGCCATTGCCCAAGTGCGGTTATAGCATCCCCCACAACTGGAGGTGCAATCCGAATCGGTGGTGCATTTTGTGTTGTTTGTATAGCAATCGGTTGGACAATTTGTAGAATTTTCGCCCTGGCTGCAAATGCCGTTGCCGCATTTAGTGCATACCTGCGCAAGGTAGGCGCTGGCAGTGCCTGGTTCGGCGTTGCTATTTCCGCCGACATAGCTGACCGCAATCAATCCCGCACAGCAATTCCTAAGCGATCCGTCGGAATTGTAGCGGCTTTGGTTTTCGCCGCCGCAGGTTGAGGCGCCACAATCTTTGGGGCAGTTGAGTATATTTTCGCCCAGACCGCAAATGCCGTTGCCGCAACGGACGCATCGCGCACTGCCGTTATTGGGGCAGCCAAGAGTATTGTCGTCACCGCAATTTAAAACCGAGGTAAGGCCGCTGCAACAAACCGGGCCGTTCATTTCTTTTACTTTGCCTTCGGGGGTGCAGGTAGTTGGTTTTATGCAAATAGTCCTTCCGAGAGTACCAATGCAGTCTTGACCGACGGCGCAATCATCATAGTAGGCATATTTTCTTTCAAGTCCGGTACAGCATTCGGGTTTGGAAGTGGTAATCGTTTCATTTTCTCCGGCACATGAATTAGTAACGCAGCCTTCTTCGCGCGATGCCCAATATTTACCAGAGGGACAATCGCATTTATAGTCTTTGAGGCAGACGGCGGCGCAAGCCATGCCTTCAGAGTTGAGCCGTTCGGATTTGGTATTAAAAACACATCCGGAAGCACAATCGCTGTAGTTCCAACCGCCGCCGGTAGCGACGCATTTGGCTTTGCCTTTGTCGGTAATCTGGCCACAATCAGCCGGGCAGTTGCATTTATTCTCTCCCAAACCGCAGATGCCGTTGCCACATTTGGTGCAAACCGAAGCGCCATTGTTGGTGGCCGCACAAAGGTCACCGGAAGGGGTAGCGTTAGTAACGCTAGTAAGGCCGTTGCAGCAGGCTGGGCTGCCAAAATAATTAACTTTGCCTTCGGGGGTACAGGTAGCGTCTTTTACGCAAACCGGAGTTGAATCGCTGGAAACGTATTTGCAGGTGAGGCCGGCGCAGCAGGTTGATCCGCCTCCAATACATTTAGCATCAGCACTAGTCCCGGTGCCAGTATCGGTGGCGCCGCATTTATAAAATGAGCAAGCAGCTCCTTCTTTGGTGCAAGCCGACGGGCAGTTGCAGGTACATTTTGCGCCAATACAATTGGTGTCTTGGCTGGAACAAGCAGTATTTGGACAACTAATCGTGCCTCCGGCGGCGGTGCAACGGGCGCCATCGCTGGCAATCAGATCGGTGCGGCCGCAGACCGAGGCGGTGCCGCAGTCTTTGGGGCAGTTAGCGGCAGTTTCACCTTTAGCGGTTTCGCAAACGCCGTTGCCGCAAACGGGTTTTTGCTGCTGGACTAGGAGCTGAATGATGTAGGCAATCTGTTCTTGCAACTTCATGATCAGCTGCTGCATTTGCTCCAAGCTCATGCCGGCAGTGCTGGTTGTTGTTAAGCTCTCGGCCTGCGCGGTGTCGGTGCCGGTAACAAACATTCCGGCAACGGCGGCAATGGCGCACAACGCGACGGAAATTATTTTATTTTTCAAACACATATGTTTTTTAATTTAATTAATGATCATTTTTTAATTAACGCGATCGTGCAAAAACCGACCTTTGCGGCACGGGTTGGGATTACAATACAATTATATGATATATTTCGGGAAATCAAAAATCCCGCAAAAGCGGGATTTTTGATTTGCTACATTATCGAACAATTATTTAATCAGAGATCCTAATTGCTTGATGATGCTATATAAGCTGGCCGATATGGTTTGCAGGGATCCCATTGCGGATGCACCGGTTGCTATTGGGCTGCCGAAGGTCGGAATTATTGGCGTGCAAGTGCCGCTGGTGGCTACCCCTAATTTGCATTCGACAGTCGTGCCGGCAGTTAATCCGGCAGCGTTTGCCGATCCTTTATAAGGATTGATCTGGCTAGTGTTTTGCAGGAAAGTGCCAGTAATATCGATCGGGCCGGTGGTTGAAAAAGTGTAATTTACGGTTGATCCACTGTTGTTGGAGACAACGTAATCAATGTAGCATTTTCCGGCGAAATACTTGTAAGCGCAATTACCGCCGACTATTGGCTCAACGATCGGCGTGGTGCAACCGCAAATGCATTTGGAGCTAATGCAGTTGGAATCCGTAGAAGCGCAGGTAGTATTTGGGCAATACAATTGACCTCCGGATTTGTAACATTCTTCTTTGGCGGTTGCGGTTATCCCATTGTAGTATGTTTTTCCGCAGACATTTGTATTGCAATCCTTAGGGCAGTTAGCCTTATTCTCGCCAAGCCCGCAAACACCATTGCCGCATTTAGCACAGATTGATGACCCATTATTGAGGCAGCCGCCGTTTTCAATACAATTGGCAATCGAAGCCAGACCCGCGCAGCAGGCATTGGGGCCCATGCCGCTCCAGCTAGCAAAAATTTGCTGGCCTTCAGCGCCGCAGGTACTATTTTTTTTAACGCAGATTCCAGTGCGCAATATTTGAGAAGGCGTTCCGATACTTGTGCCACCGCCGCTTCCTATTGTGATAGGTTGGCTGGTATTGTTGCCACTTCCAACGGAGATCGCCGGGTATGAACATTCGTAGCCATCACAGCAATTGATTTGCTGCCCGTTTATAATTTGTCCGCAGGACTGATTATCTTTGGAACAGGTAGCAGCACCACAATCCTTAGGGCAGTTAGCCTTATTTTCGCCGATGCCGCAGACACCATTGCCGCATTTGGCGCAAACCGATGACCCGTCATTGACACAGGTGCCGCTTTCGGTGCAATTAGCGATAGGCGATAGTTCGGCGCAGCAGGTGTTGGGAGCCAGCCCGCTCCAACTAGCATATATACGCTGTCCTTCGCTGGCGCATGCACTTTTAGTGCAGGTAAACTTCGAGGCAGCCCCACTGCAATCAGTTCCCGTAGCACAGTCTAAATTGATTCTTTTTATCACCAAACCGGCACAACAAGGCCGGTTGTTGTCGGAAGTAATTTCGTTTTCTTTAACACAAGTGATAGTTCCGCAGTCGCGCGCGCAATTGCATTTATTCTCGCCGATACCGCAAACGCCGTCGCCGCAAACATTACAGATTGGGCTCATGTCGGCGCCGACATTACCGCAGGTTCCGTCGGTTCTAACGCCGATGTTTTGGTTGATAGGCGAAAGCCCGGCGCAACATGTTTTGCCGATCGTGCCGTAAGCGACTAATCCTCCTCCGGCGGTTTCGCCTTGTTTGGCGCAGGCGGCTTCTTTAACGCAGGTATTTGTCCAACCGCTGCAAGTATAACCGGCGCAGCACGTTGAACCACCCAGACATTTGATTTCGGCGCCAGTGGTGCTGGTGCCGCATTTATATGTATTGCAGGTGGCGCCTTCCAGGCCGCAGGTGGTAGCGCAATTACAGGTACATTTTGAGCCGACGCAATTCGTACTATTGGTCGCAGTACAGGTCGTATTCACGCAGGCGAGCGTTCCTCCGGCGGCAGTACAGCGGCTGCTATCGCCAGGGAGAAGATCATTGCGGCCGCAGACCGAGGCGGTGCCGCAGTCTTTGGGGCAGCTAGTCGCGGTTTCTCCTTTGGCGGTTTCACAAACACTGTTGCCGCAAACGGGCTTGTTTTGCTGGGAGAGTAATTGAATAATGTAACTTATTTGTTCCTGAAGCTTTAAAACCAGTTGCTGAAGTTGCTCCAAGCTTAAACCAGTAGTGCTGGTTGTGGTCAAATTTTCGGCCTGCACCGTATTGTTGCCAGCTACGAACACTCCGGCAATCGAGACGATCGCGCACAGCGCGACAGATATTATTTTATTTTTCAAACACATATGTTTTAAATGGTTTTTTATAATTAATTTTATTACAATTTAGCGATCCGATAGTTAACCGTGCTGATTCCGACCTTTGTGGCACGGTTGGGAAATACAAATTTATTATACGATATGTTTCAAAAAAATAAAAAACCCGCGGAGGCGGGTTTTTTCTTAAGAGGTGTCTAATTATAAGTCGATTCGGTTGGTGAGTAGTTGCAGTTACCTTGCGCGGGTATGAATTGAATCGTTTTGGCCAGGGTATTGTTATTATCATTGGCTTCCCGAACGGTATTTTGCCAATCAACGGTAGCGGTGATTTCTTTGATTTCCCCCTCTTGGACGCCAATAAGCCCGATGGTCATGCTTCCGGTGGTTTTGCATTGTCCGGCAGCGGGAATTGAGAATGGATAATAATAATTACCACCGTACTCTCCGGAAGCAGATTTGGTTTTTATCAAGAATGTTTGGCTGTTGGAGGTTTTGCCGATATTACAATAGGTTACGTAAAGTCCGCAGGCCGGTTGATAAAAAACGTCTTTAACTACCAGATCGGGCGGCGTATCCTGGGTGATGCAGTCGGCCGGGCAGCTGACGGCGGTTTCGCCGCTATCGCAGGATTGATCTCCGCAGACTGGAGCCGAGCCGCATTCCACTATTGGTTTGCAGGACTGGTCGCACCCTTTGAAAACTTGCAGTTCCTTGGCGCAAATAGAACTGTGATTGGTTTCCCGGAGGGATCCGTCGATAGCCAGGTATTTAAGGCAGCTTTTTTGAGAGGCGTCGGTCTTGCAGGTCATATTGCAATTGCAATAGCATGATAGCTGGGATGATCCGGAGCAAGCAATGACTCCTCCGGCAGCTTTGCAATTATTAACTTCGGCGGTGTTATAGGAGGGGTCGTAATTATAGGTTTTTCCGCAAAAAGACGAGGGTTGTCTGTTGCAGCAACAAGTTCTACCCGAATTTTGGTTGGCGCCGGCCATATTGCAGTCCGTGGTCCAGCCGATGCCGAATTCGCCGGCGGCACAGGTGTTTGTTGACTGGCCGGGGATCGATGTCCAGTTATTGCAGTAGGAATTATTTTGCGGATATCCTTCCTGGGCGCAGGTTTGAGCGCAAGTGAGTTTATTGTAATCGCAATCGGTCGGGCAATTCTGGTTGGTTTCTCCTAAGCCGCAGATGCCGTTGCCGCAGTTGGTACAGACTTGCTTTAAGAAAGAAACACTTCCTTGCGCGGAATAATTAATGGCTTTTAATCCTGAGCAGCATGACTGGCCGGTTGCTAGAACATTACCTTCGGCGGTGCAAGAAATTTGGGGCTTGCGGCAATAATAAACCGCCGTGCCATTATAAGATGGGGTGGGTATTTTGACTTTTTCCAATCCCGAACAGCATTGTAAGTTGGCGTCGGTGAAGGTTTCTCCGCCCATGGTATTGTTTTCTTTTACGCATTCTGCCGGGCAGACGCATTTTGGCGCGACACCGCAGGATGTTACTTGGCCATTTTGTATCAAACAACCCCCAGTGCCGGTGGTGTAAAACCCACCCGCCAGTTTGCATTTATCGGACGCGAGATCGGCGCTGCATTGGATTTTTTGGCAATCCGCGGCGCAATTAGTGATGGTTTCACCTATTCCGGTTTCGCAGACGCCGTTACCGCAGCTGGTGTTTTTTAAAGACATTTTAACTTTCCAGGTCAGAATATTGTCGGAATCGGCGCTTTCGCGGTCGGATGATGGCCAAGTGCAGATTTGATGCGATCCCGGCAGATCGGCGGTAAACTTATAAACATAACGTCCACTTCCGCCGACGCCGCTATAGCAGTATTTACCGCTTCCGTTCACACATGTTTCGCAACCTTCCTTGAGATAAATTCTTTTGCCCGCCGCATTCGGACAATCAATACTAACCATAAAATAACGAGCGTAATAATCGTTTATTTGAGCGTATTCAAGTTCCAGGACATCGCCGCTTTTTATATTATTAAATGTTTCGCAGTAATGATTGTATCCATCGGTTCTCGCTTCGCGGGCGCAATCTCCGGGACAGGTCGCCGGGGTTTCACCGAAACGGCAGATGCCGTTGCCGCAGGTTTCCCGGGGTTTTAACTGGCCGATGAGCGCGATCACTTGCTGGATTTGGGCCAGCAGCGAATTAACCATCTGTTGTAATTGTTCTATAGTTGGGTCGGTGGTTTGCGGCGGATTGGCGTAGGCGGTATTATTACCTGCTACGAACATTCCGGCAGCGGTAACAATTGCGCAAAGCGCGATGGAAACCAGTTTATTTTTTAAATACATATTTTTTAATAAATTTTATGTTTTTTTATTGTTTTGATCTTATATTGATTATTTCCGGGCAAAAAACGACCTTTGTGGCACGGATTACGATTATGAATTGATTATATGATATGTTTCAAAAAAAATAAAAAATCCCGGGATGCGGGATTTTTTTATTGCGCAATGATTATTGATTTTCGAATTTAGTTGGCGCATGATTCGATAACGATCGGTACTTCGGGCGTATATTTGTGATACCATCCTTCTTTGGGGGTTCCTTGATTGAGACATACCGGAGATCCATTGGCGGCATTATAGCAAAGCATGCCTTTGCTGGTTTGGAATCCTTGCAGATAAGTGTTATTTTTTGGAGGAATGCAGCAGCCGTAGCGTTGTTCAATCGGGCCGCTAAGGTTGGCATATTCGCCTTCGGAGGCGCATTGCTTGGTGGCGTTGCAGCCGCCAAGTTGCTTTAAAGATACGCCGCTTTTTTGAAGCTCATAGGCATTGGCATAACTTTGGCCGTTGCAACCGCAAAGCGTTGGTTCCCAGGTGGTAGATCCCATTTGAGTTTCCGACCATATGCGGGCGCAGGTGCCGGTTCCCGAACAAGCGCCGTTTTCGAATTTACAGTAAGACGCCGCTGCCGGGTAATTAAGGCAATCGCGGTCGTTTTGGCATTTCTTTTGCGGACAAGAACAAGAAGTCCATCCGTTACCTGCGTAAGTATACCCTCCGCTTTTTTCACAATAATTATTGCTCAAATCTTCACGGCAGCCGATGGTTGTGGCGCAGTCAGCTTGGCAATTACATTGGTTTTCTTTTGTGTCGCAAGTGCCGTTGCCGCATTTTTTAGTACATATCGTGCCACCATCCAATGCTTGCGAACAGCTTCCATCGGTATTGACAATATATGATGTATTGATCTCCGTTAATCCGTTGCAACAATTAAGATTTCTATTTTGCGGCGCCCAAAAGCTATGGCCTTGGCCTTCGGAAAGACATCCTTGATTTTGGCCGCAATCCGCGGGGCAGGTGGCGGCGGTTTCACCTTGATTGCAAGTACCGTTGCCGCATTTGGTACAACTTAAATTTTGGCCGCGACCTTCTTCGAAATAAGTTACCGGAGTTAAGCCTGTGCAACAATCCAATAGTTTGCCAATAGAATAACGAGTTTCGCCTTCATTGGCGCAATTAGCTGTTGTCCTACAATCCGCGGGGCAGGTGGCGGTGGTTTCGCCAAAACGGCAAATGCCGTTGCCGCAGGTTTCCAGGGGTTTTAACTGGGCGATGAGTGCGATCATTTGCTGGATCTGAGCGACCAGGCTGTTTACGATTTGCTGGAGTTGCTCGATACTCACACTACCGGTCGCCGGAGTGGTTCCGTTAAGCGGACCTATGGTTTGCGCAAGCACTTTATTGCTTTGAATACCAAAAAATCCGATACCGGCGACTAACGCACACAGGCCGATCGAAACTATTTTATTTTTTAAATGCATGTTTTTTATTTTTTTAAAATTTGTATTTATCGCGGTTTAGTAAAAACGACCTTTACGCCATATAGCCACGAACAGATAACAATTTAATTATAGATTATTTTTTATTTTTAAATCAATTTATTATGACTGCCACTAGTCGGTAGTAAGTTGGTAAATGCAAAACCACCGGATTAAATTCCGGCGGTTGTTTACAGTTCAGATAACCTCCGAATGGCGTCGCGGTAATGTTGCGACTGCTATTGCGCGGGAAGGATGGTAAAATTATTGTTGGAAATGTCGTATTTGCCGTTTCCGCCGTCCCCGATAGATATTCCTATTTTATACTGGCCATTCAAAATGTTGTTTTGTAGGGCGTTTGGTATTTGCCAGGTGAGGCTGCCGCTATTTGGAATATTTCCGCCGGCGATCACCATTTCGCCGACTCCGGTTGTCGAATTGTAGCTGGAGCTCAACAGCATCACCTTGATCTGTTCGGAAGCTTTTATATTGGTGGTGGCCCATTTTATTATATGAGTTTCTCCCACTTTCCAAGTTTCTCCGCCGTTTGGCGATAACATTGTGGTTGATACGGCAGTATTGCAATCCTCGCGGCAGTTGCAAATATTTTCGCCGGCATCGCAAACGCTGTTGCCGCAAATGGTTTTAACGCACTTGCTGGTATTGAATTCTGCACCCAATCCAGAAACTTCGCACGATCCATCGGAGACCATCCATGAATTTAAGGTTTGCGGAAATAGTCCAGAACAACATTTTGTCTTGTTCGCTACTGTGGGCGATTGAGAGTTGCACGTATTGTTTTCTTCTTTGCAAGTGTAGATTTTTTCGCCTTCTTTGGCGCAATTAGCTGTTGTCCTACAATCTGCAGGGCAGGTGGCGGCGGTTTCACCAAAACGGCAAATTCCGTTGCCGCAGGTTTCCAAGGGTTTGAGCTGGGCGATGAGCGCGATCATTTGCTGGATTTGCTGTTGCAGGGTTATGATAGTTTGCTGCATTTGAGGGATTGTCATCGATGTGCCTGCGGTTACCTGTGCTTGAGCCAAATTAGTTTGCATCGTGAACAGGCCAAAAGCGGCGATCAAGCCGGTTAAAATTGTGATAATTGTTTTATTTTTTAAATTCATCTTTTAAAGTATTTTTTATATTAACAAAACTTCTTCGACCGTATCGGCGACGATCTTGGTTTCGCCGTCGCGATTATCGACACGGCCGTAGACGTAGACGATCTTGCTTTCGGCAAAAACATTGGGATTTTTTTCCATGGCGCTGGCAAATACCACTACTTCGATCTTATCGGTAAGATCTTCCAGGTTCATGAACAGCATCGGTTTACCGCTTTTGGTGATGATCTTTTTAAGCGAACCGATCATGCCGCCGATCTTCACGAGCCGGGCGGCGGGGTTTTCTTTTATGCGGGTGATCTTGAGGCATTTTTTTTCCATGGCCGTTTTGTATTCTTCGAGCGGATGGGAGGTAACAAACAACCCCAATAATTCCTTTTCCCACATAAGTTTTTCGGCTTTTTGCGCTTCTTTGGCAGGAGAAAGGGAATAGCTGGAGGTAGTTTTAGCTGCGGAGGTGCCGCCAAACAGGTCACGCTGACCGTTAGATTTATTTTTTTCGTTTTCGCGGCCGATTTCTAATAATTTTTCAATGTTAAAAAGCAGAGTATTCCTTTCGGCCATATTATCGAACACACCGGCTTTGATGAGCGCTTCCAATGACTTGCGGTTGATGACCTTTGGATTGATGCGTTTCATGAAATCAAAAATATCGGCAAATTGGCCGTTGGCCTTGCGGTTGGAAACGACCTCGGTAACAAGGTTTTCGCCAACATTCTTAATGGCCGATAATCCGAAGCGGATCTTATTTACTCCGGGAATAACGGTGAATCCATGATAACTTTCATTGATATCAGGTGCCAACACTTCAATGCCCATATTTTTGCATTCACCAATAAGATAGCCGACGCGTTCGACATCGTTTTTTTCCGAAGTTATCAGTGCGGCCATAAATTCAACCGGGTAGTGGGCCTTAAGATAGGCGGTTTGGTACGCGACCATGGCGTAGCACGCGGCGTGGGATTTATTGAACGAGTAATCCGCCGATGGCTCGATCCAGCTCCAGATTTCAACACCGATCTTTTTTGAGATCCCATTCTTGACGCAGCCATCAATGAATTTTTGCTTTTGCGCCATCATCAGGTCTTTGATCTTTTTGCCAATGGCTTTGCGCAAAGTATCGGCTTCGGCCATGGAAAATCCGGCCAATTCCTGCGCGATCCTCATGGTTTGCTCCTGGTACAGAATAATGCCATAGGTCGGGCCCAGGATCGGTTCGAGTTTGGAGTGTAAGTAGCTGGGCGTTTTTAAACCGTTCTTGCCCTCAATGAATTCCGGGATGAATTGCATCGGCCCGGGGCGGTAGAGCGCAACCATGGCGATAATGTCTTCAAATTGGGTAGGTTTGAGTTGTTTCAAGTAGCGTTGCATGCCGGCGCTTTCAAGCTGGAATACGCCAACGGTATCGCCTTTCGCCATCAGTGCATATGTTTGGCGGTCATCGACCGGCAATGTTTTAAGGTCAATGCTTTGATGCTGGACCAAATAAATACGAGACAAGGTATCTTCAATAATAGTTAAGTTCTTAAGGCCCAGGAAATCCATTTTTAAAAGTCCCATGTCTTCGATGGCGTGTAATTCGTATTGCGATACCAGGCCATTATCGTCGGCGGTTGGGTGCTGTACGGGAACAATATCGTCTAGCGGCATCGGGCAAATGACGACACCGCAGGCATGCGTGGAGGCGTGGCGCGCGCAGCCTTCAAGTTTTTTCGCAAAACCCATCAATTTTTTTGCCTTATCGTCGGTGGCGACCAGTATTTTTAGGTCATCGGCTTTTGTGAGCGCTTCTTGCAGGTCCATGCCGAACGGGATCATTTTTGCCAGTTTGTCGCAATAGCTGTATGGATATTGCAAAACGCGGCCGACGTCGCGCACTACGGCGCGGGCGGCCATGGTTCCAAAAGTTATTATTTGGGCCACGTGATCGTGTCCGTATTTTTGTCCCACATAATCGATCACTTCTGGGCGGCGGCGGTCAGCAAAATCCATATCGATATCCGGCAAGGATACTGCCGAACGGCCAGGATTTAAGAAGCGCTCGAACAGTAAGTCGTATTTGAGCGGATCAAGCTCGGTAATATTTAGCAAGTAGGACACCAGTGACCCGGCGGCAGAACCGCGGCCTGGCCCGACGACGATGCGGTTGTTTTTCGCCCAGTTGACGAAATCTTGCACGATCAGGAAGTATTCGATAAATCCCAGCTGTCTTATGACGCCGAATTCGTATTCAAAACGGTCAATAACTTCTTGAGTCCGGTTTTGTCCGTAGCGCCGTTCCAGCCCGATTTCACATAATTCGCGCAAGTAAAGCTCGGTGGTTTTTCCTTCGGGGGGCGCGTAGCGGGGTAATTTGGTTTTTTTAAGTTCGAATTCAAAAGAGCAGAGGTCGACGATCTTTTGCGTGTTTTCGACTGCTTGCGGCAGTTCTTTGAATTCTTCGGCCATCTGCTTGGGCGACTTCATTGAAAAATCCTCGTGTTTCATCGTGAGCCGATTTTCGTCATTAATGTCGGCGCCGGTATTGATGAGCATTAATATATCTTGCGCTTCGGCATCGTCAGCATCCAGATAATGGATGTCGTTGGTGGCAACCAGTTCGATGCCGGTTTCCCGGGAAATACGCACCAATCCTTCGTTGACCAGTTTCTGTTCGGGAATGTTGGCGTGGTACTGTAATTCCAGGAAAAAATTACCTTTGCCGAAAAAGTTTTCATAGCGTTGCGCAGTAGCGATCGCATCATCAATTTTTTTTGCCAGTATCTGGCGCGGGATCTTGCCTTGCACGCAGGCGGAAAGCGCGACCAGGCCTTGCCCGTATTGTTCGAGCAACTCTTCATCTACGCGCGGCTTGTAATAAAACCCTTCGAGGTGCGCTTTACTGACAAGTTTGACCAGATTTTTATATCCGGTTTTATTTTTAGCCAGTAGAACTAAATGATAGCGGACATCGTCGATGCCAGGCCGTTTTTGGTCCCGTCGTTCGTGAGCAACATAAACTTCGCAGCCAATGATCGGTTTTATGCCACGCGCTTTAGCTTTTTTATAAAATTCCACGGCGCCATACATATTGCCGTGGTCGGTAATGGCGCATGCGTCCATACCCAAAGATTTCACCTTATCTAAAAGGGGGTCTATTTGGGCTAGCCCGTCAAGAAGGCTGTAGTGCGAATGGACGTGCAGGTGAGTGAATTTCATAGAATTAAATTACCATTTATTGCCAAAATCGTGAAATTTTCGGGTAGTATTTTTTATGTCAAAATAAACTACCTCGGGGCAATCCGCCAGCTGGCGGACCGAGGTATTTTACCAGTTAAATAGGCCTGGATCCGGCGATCAAGCGATCCATGGTCGATTATCTTTGGGACGGAGATTTATTGGACGATCTTTTCCGGGGCAAGGCCGCTAAAATCCGCGAATTCCTTGTTGAAGAGAGAGTTTTTCAGGAACAGCGAATCTTGCATTACTAAATTTTTGGCGGTCAAACTTCTTCTGATGAGCGCATTCTCCAAGCTGATCATGCCTTTGACCGCGGTATCGCTTAGATCCAAAAATCCGTTGATCTGGGCACTTTTCAAATAAATATCACCTTTAACTGTAAGATCATCTTTGGTGTAATCGTTGATTTGCATCCATCTAAAATCGACATCGCCTAATATTACCGCCTTAGCCAAACTGATAAAACCATTTACATAGGCTTCTTTAAAAAGAAGCGATCCGGTAATATTTAACCCGACCATATTGACGGTCTGGCCGATTTTGGCTTTTTCCAGGATAAGATCGCCCATTAATTTGCCCCGGCCAAAGAAAAACGAGCCATCAACTACGGCATTCGCCATATTTATACTTCCATTGACCGTGGTGTCGGCCAAAAAAACATTACCTGCGATCCAGCACCCTTCCAAATTGATACCGTAATCAAGGTTTTTTTCGGCCAGTGACAAAAATTTAAGGCTTTTGCCACGAAAATCAGCCTCTCTCCGGTCGAGAGTTGCTTTATCAATTTCACGATCGATATCGTCTTTGCCGAGGATGGCGATCGGTTTGCCACCGATTATAAATTCTTCCATGAAGCGCTGTGAGCGATTTTTGCGCGGCGGATAATTGCTTGGCGCGTTAAAACAATATTGATTATAATATTGATTATAATAGAAATAAACACTTGAAACAATCACGCGCGGGTGCACACAATTCAGGGCTTGGATTAAGCGAGGAAACCGGTTTGTTTGGGAAAGGGTTTGATTTGGTTGCGGGGATCGATGAAGTTGGCCGGGGTCCACTGGCGGGGCCGGTGGTGGCCGCGGCGGTGGCGGCGGTTGATTTGGCGATAATGGAGGAAACGATGGATTATATTTTAAACAATGTGAACGATTCAAAAAAAGTGGCGGCCAAAAAACGCGCCGAACTTTACCGGTTAATAACTAAAAACAATAATTTTTTATGGGCAACCGCATCGGTATCGAATACTACTATCGATAAAATAAATATTTTACGAGCTTCAAAATTGGCAATGAAGATGGCGGTGGCGAAATTGGCGGTAAAAGCCAGAGTGCGCGGTTGCGAAAATCTATTTTGCCTGGTTGACGGTAACTTTGCGATAAATATCGGGTATCGTCAAAAATCGATCATCGGCGGAGACGGAAAGGTCTTTTCAATCGCGGCGGCAAGCATAATCGCTAAAGTCAAGCGCGACCGAACAATGCGGAAATTCGATAAAAAATATCCCGGTTACGGATTTGCGGAGAATAAGGGGTATCCTACTAAGGTCCATATTGCTGCCATTGAGAGTTTGGGATTGTCACCGATACACCGTTTGAGTTACAGGCCTTGCGGGAAGATAATAAAAAAAATATAATTAAATAAGGATTATTAAACTAAAAAATATATAAATAAAAATGGCCACAAAACGCAAACATATCGATAAACTGACCGCAGTTGGTTTCTTAGCTAATTTGTGCGCGATATTAGCGTTGGCGATCGCGGTGGGGATGATGGTAGTTTTAAATATGTTCGGGGGGCGGGGGGTCGGTTTGGCGTCGATTTCATCGCCGCTGCAAAATTCGTGTTCATGTAAAAATACCAATGATATGTGTTCGCTGACGGCGATGCCTTCGGTGCTTTTTCCGATCACGTCGGAGGCGCCGTTAGAGACTCCAGCCGCTATTTCGATGGATGATAGCGGATTTAGCAAAGCGTCGATTGATATGACCTATTCTAGTTCAAAAAAAATGGAAATCGCCAACAAAGGAGTTAATCCGCACTCTTTTGTGATAGAAGAGCTCGGGGTAGATTCGGGACCTATTAAACCGGGCGAGACTAAAACCATAATTTTGGAGAATTTACCCTCGGTCGGGCAGGATTATGTTTTTTATTCAAATATTCCGGGCGATGCAAAAGAAAAGTTTAGCGGTACGATCGTGATAAAGCCGCTTGAACCTAGCCAAGGGGTTGGGGAGGAGGGTGGCGCGGAAAAGTAGCGCAGTCTTGTTTTTTTGAGAAGTTGTGCTATAATCATGAATTATAATTATTTTGAGTCGTGGAAGTTATTTGAGCTTTGATCTCAAGGACTGGCAACTCACAAAAATACCATGGGTGGCGTACCAAAGAAAAGACATACTAAATCAAGCCGGAATCAGCGCCGGATGCATTTATTCTTAGAAAAACCGAATTTGGGTACTTGTTCTAAATGCGGCAAACCGGTAAGAACCCATATGGTTTGCCCTGCTTGCGGTTTTTATAAAGGCAAGGAAGTGGTTAATGTTCTGTCTAAACTTGACCGTCGGCAACGCCGGGCAAAGGAGCTAGAAATGGCTCAACATGCCGCGGAGTCCGATAAGGAAAAAACCAGTAAATAGAATTCAGAATAAAGAATCGGGAACGTCCTCGCGGGCGTTTGTGGTTCTTAATTCTTGATTCTAGCACCTATAAATGGCCTCACGACATCTAACGCGCTCCATTGTAATGCAATCCCTTTTTGAATGGGATTTTTACGGTAAGACCGGTGATTTGGCGGTGATTTTGCAGCGAAATCTTGATGAGTTTGGCCCAGGCTTAGAGGAAAAAGGTTTCGCCAGCGAGTTGGTGGTGGGCGTGGTTGGAAAAATGGACGGCTTGGATAAAATTATAGAAAAAGCCGCGCCACAGTGGCCAATCGACCAGATCAGCGTGGTTGACCGTAATATATTGAGACTTGGTCTTTATGAACTTTTATATGAAGATAAGAAAGCGGTCCCACCTAAGGTAGCGATAAATGAGGCAATCGAGCTGGCAAAAAATTTTGGCGGAGAGAGTTCGGGAAAATTTGTTAACGGGGTGCTGGGAACTATTTACAAAGAGATGCTGGCAGCAGATCCCTCTTTGGCGGAGACCAATGATAAGCCGAAGATCGAGTCTGAAGCAGAGGAGGCGGGGGGAGAAAAGGATGATATTAAAGAGCCTTAAGATAATGAAGCTTAGCAGGCTTAGAGCTTAATAAAAGCACGCCGGGAACGGTTTATTTTAAGCACTGCTTTAGTTACAAATTTAGAAAATGAAGGATTTTAGCGAATTAGAAAAGAAAACCGGTATTAATTTTAGAAGTAAAGATTTGCTCACACAAGCGTTTATCCACCGGTCTTATTTGAATGAAAATCCGCAAGTTAAATTAGGCAATAACGAGCGGCTTGAGTTTTTAGGCGATGCGGTACTGGAGCTGGTAGCGACCGGTTATTTGTATTCTAATTATCCCAAGGAATCCGAGGGAAAATTAACCAGCTGGCGGGCAGCATTGGTAAATACTAAAATGATATCCGCGGTGGCTTCCCGGATCGGATTTTCGGAATTTTTGTTGTTGTCCAAAGGGGAAGCGAGGGAGGACGGCAAGTCGCGACAATACATATTGGCGAACACTTTTGAGGCGTTTGTGGGGAGTTTGTATTTGGACCAGGGCTATGAGGTTTGCCGTGATTTTATCACAAAAAACCTTTTGGGCGAGTTACCCAAGATTATTGAGAACGAGCTGTATAAGGATGCTAAATCCCGTTTCCAGGAGATTGCGCAGGAAAAGGTAAAAATCACTCCGACGTACCAAGTTTTGGAGGAGCAGGGTCCGGATCATGCCAAATATTTCCTGGTGGGCGTTTATTTGGGCGGACAGCTGGTGGCCAAGGGTGGCGGTTACTCCAAGCAGGAAGCTGAAGAAGAAACAGCTAAGGCGGCGTTAAAGGCCAAGGGGTGGATATGCTGATTCGCAGAAACGTCGTTTTGCTTAGGGGTTGAGTTGCAATAAATGATAAATTGTGTTATACATAACAGGTAATATAAACCCAATATAAATTATGTTGACTATAAGATTGCATCGCGTGGGCAAGACCAATCAACCATCATTCAAGATTGTGGTGGTGGACAAGCGCGTATCGGCCGCGGCCGGAAAATTCCGCGAAGAAATAGGATTTGTCAACCGGTTGGCGAAGAAAGCCGAATTAAATAAAGAAAGGGCGGCTTATTGGATCTCGAAGGGGGCAAAGCCGTCGCCAACCGTGAACAATATTTTAATTTCGCAAAAAATAATCACGGGGAAAAAAATGCCGGTGCACGCCCAGCCAAAGAAAAAAGAGGAAGGGGCGGCGAAGTAGTTCTTGGGAAAAATGAGCACGGAATGGTGGATATTGCAAATTGACATGAAAGATTCGTATCGGCTATAATTTAATCAAGGTAGCGGTAACGAGCCGGAAAGGCTCAAACGATGATTGCGTGAAAGGTCGAGCTACTGATTATAGATTGACAGAATAAAGCAGAATATGGAGAAAAAAACTGTTGACCACGAATTTCTTGAGTTTTTGATCAAATCGCTGGTAGACCATCCGGAAGACGTTGTTGTCAGCCGCACGGTTGACGAAATGGGCGTGCTTCTGTCGCTCAAGGTGAATGCTGAGGATATGGGCCAGATAATTGGCCGAAGCGGCAGCACTGCCAGAGCTATCAGGAATTTGGTCAGGATCATCGGATTAAAGAACCACGCGCGGGTTAACCTTAAAATCGAGGAACCCGAGGGCGGTCGCCGCGTTCCGCACCAGGCTGAAAAGCCGGCCGCGGAGGAGGAAGTTGACGACCTTAAATTTTAATTGATTTGCAAAAGAACGCCCCTGCTGACAGGGGTTTTCTTTTTTAGATTCTATGATCAATTTTGATTTTATAACCATATTCCCGGAAATCGTATCGTCATATTTTGAGGAATCTTTATTTAAAAGAGCGCGCCAAAAGGGGTTGCTGCAGGTGCAAACGCATAATTTGCGTGATTTTGCGCTAGACAGGCACAATTCCGTGGATGACAATCCTTATGGCGGAGGATTTGGTATGGTGATGCGGGTTGATGTGTGGCATCGGGCGGTCGCGGCGGTTGTGAAATTGAAGAATGTTGGAAAGAAATTACGGCCGGCCGACAAGAAAACGGCAATAATAATGTTAACGCCGCGCGGAAAGCAATTTACCCAAAAGATTGCACAAAAATTGGCCAGAATGAACCAGCTCGTATTTATTTGCGGACGTTACGAGGGGGTAGACGAGCGGGTCGCAAAAAATATCGCCACCATGGAGATTTCGATCGGCGATTACGACTTGATGGGCGGGGAGTTGGCGGGAATGGTGATCACTGAAGCGGTGGCCCGGCTGATTCCGGGAGTGATCGGCAAACCGGAATTTTTGAAAACGCGGGCCGGAAAGGAGGGCTTTTTTGAGAGCGCCCAATACACCCGGCCCGAGGTTTATTCGCCGGCGGCGGGCGTGAATTGGAAGGCACCCAAAGAGTTGCTTTGTGGCGATCCCAAAAAGATCGATGCCTGGCGGCAAAAGCATGGAAAAAGGATAATTTAGAAATAATTTTTTAAAGAAACAAAAGGGTTGTAAGGCCCTTTTTGGGTTGCGTTTGTTTTTGACAAATATTAATATTAATGTTATAATATTGGCAGGAACCAAAACCTAAATTCCACCACTAATCAGGACACTCACGGTTTTTTTAATATACCAAGACTCCCTCAGCCCTTGCAACCGCAAGGGCTGATTTGTAACCCAGCGACCGCCTGGGTTTTTGGTTGATGATGTTAATTATTTTGTCCATTTGTCGTTGTTTTACTTTTGAAAAATCAGTTCCCTTGGGCAGGTACCGACGAATCATTTTGTTGCCGTTCTCAATACCGCCTTTTTGCCAGGAAGAATACGGATCGCAGAAGAAAGTATCAATGCCCAAATCCTGGTGGTTGCGATTCTCGATACCATTATCAAAAGTCATACTCAAGGCAATTTTGTCTTTTAGCATGCGCTTAATTTTTTGCGCGTACGGTTTGGGTTTCAAGGTGCGCACTATTTTAGCCGCCAACAGGCGGCTTTTGCGTTCTTGCGCCACAGCTACGCCGCCTTTGCCGGATTTGGCCGAGACGATCGCATCGGCCTCCCAATGGCCGGGGTGGATACGTTCGTTAATCTCTTGGGGCCGTAATTGAAGCGGGGTGCGATTAAGAATCAATACTCTGGCCTTCTTTGGTTTCTGCTTCCTGGGCCGGTATCTGTGCGAATACAGATATTTGCAATGCTGCTGGCCCCAGGCCGAGTAGAGCCAATCATAGATCGTGGTTTTGGAGGCGCGAAAGGGCAAGCGGTTTTCCAACATGGCCCCGGCAATTTCGTCTGGATTCCAATGTTTTTTAAGTCCTTGAATGACGTATTTTTTCATTGCCGGATCATCTTCAATTTTTCTCCATTTCAGGCGCGTACCGCGCCTTTTTACCCTGGCTTTGGCATCGGCTTTAACTGGATCGTAGTAACCGTTGGTGGAGTTGTTTAGTACCTCTTGGGCAATGGTATTGGGACTGCGCTCTAATTGCTTGGCAATCTTGCGGTACGACCAATGCAGATCAAGCATATCGCGGATGTCAAAACGCTCTCGCCGCGTTATTTTTTTAGCCTTCTTCATACAAGAATACAATACCACGGGTGTCCTGATTCATTCCGGAATTTTCGGAAGGTGATGCTATTCTTGCGTTGCCTGTTTGGATCAATGGAGGAATGTGTATGAATTGGAGTGAAAAAATATATTGGTTCTTCGTGCTGCAAGTAATTGTTGATCAGCTTCTTAAAGCGATTTCAGGGCTTGATAGTGTAATTTATTTTATTATATCAATCTTAGTGGCCTTGGTAATTGTTTTAAGAATTAAATCGGACGCCGGCTTGCATTCGTTCACGCAAACAGCCCAAGGGTTTGTTGTGTGGCTATTAGTATGCGCTTTGATTGGCGTTTTACTAGGAGTGCCACTGGCGTTCTTTGCTGGACAATACTTCGGCAAGATAATCGTGGTATTGCTGTGGGCAGCAGCAGCTGTCCTGGTCTGGAAACAGACCGGTACGCGTAGCAAAATATTAGCTACGTATAAGTAACCCAGCAATACTTTTTTCTTTGGAAAACGGTTATTTTGCCGTATTTTTTAATTATAGATACTTAATGATATAATTTATTTTGATAATTAAAAAATATGGATAAAAAAGAACCGGAAGTCGTGGGGCCGCTCACATTGCGACAGTTTATAATAGTATCAATTGGAACCACGCTTTCTTTTGTTGCTTATTTTGCTCTGGGGGCGAAAAACATGCCGGCGGCGATCGGCTTGATGGCAGTTTTTATGGGGATCGCGAGTATATGGGCGTTTGTAAAAATAAGTAAGTGATGCCCATATTTGGGCGTTTGTGCTATTTATAAAATAAAACAGAGCAAGATTCTTGCGGTTAATGTTTCGCAGGATTCTTGCCCCAAATGGTGCGTTTGCCTAATTTTTTTTCTTCACTCGGTTGCTTGTATTTCTTTAACCTCCTCGTTTCGGATGTTCAGAAATGCGGCTATTATGAGCAGAATTATTGCTGCCCAGCCGAATCGGAAGTCTTGATAGACCATTAGCCCAACAAATGAGAATACCGCGAGGCTGATGGTGCCTTCAACGTAATTCTGATTGTTGTTTGGATGATACAGATCCATGAAGAAGGTTTTCTTCAGGAATCCGAAGGCGATTGCACAGCTGATTATCATCAGGCCGAGCTGAGCATCAATAAAGTATGCACAGCTGGCGGTGGTCATAACGACTGCGCTGACCTTAATTGCCGTTTTTTTGTAGGCATTGCTCACGTACTTTTCGATACCGAATTTGTATACGATTATCATTGCGAAGACCGCAAATGCAATCGCTACAATCATGCTTTGAATAGTGAACATTCTATTTCACCTGTAAATATTATAATATAAATTTTTAAAATGTCAAGGTTTGGCGGAATTGCTAACCTTGACATTTTTTATATTTATGATATAATATTTTCAGGTGCTGAATAATGACAGCGATTGAAACACTGACGGGATTTATGGCAGGGTTGGCTCACTTAATCGTGACGTTGATTCTGTCAATAGGCGTAGGCGCTGTGGCTATCCTCGTAATCAGGAGACTTTTCCTGATCGATTATCTTAATAAACTGGATAAGAAACAGTTAGCCTATGGCCACGAAAAAATTGTTTTACAAGTAGTAGAATGGGGGGTAATGGCAATCTCGTTCACATATTTCGCTGATGTGTGGACGGGCGCAGCTGTCGCGGCCTGCGGGGTCAGCTATCTGATCTTGCAGAGAAGCGTATTCCCATGGCTTGAGCCGGTAGTTCCTGAGAAGGGGCGCTTGCTTTGGGCCAAGGGGTTGCTGCTGGCGGCGGTAATGTTTATTATCTTTGATCTTCGCGGTGGATGCTTTGTGTCGTTATTTACCTTAATTTTCTTGATCGGTGCAGCTGTCGTGGTTGTTCCGGATCAGAATAAGGAAAGCGAACAAAAACCATAGCCCCCCAATTTTTTCTTTTTTGTTTGTGCTATTTATGATTTGTTCTATAATTTGTTAAATTAAGGGGGAAACCTTGTTTTTTTATTGAAAAACGGTATACTGTATTCGTGTTTGTTTTTGAAGCTTTCGCCTCAGGGCGGGAGGCTCCAAATAAAATCGTACATTTCGGGTTGGTACCCAAGTAGCCAAAGGGGCCGCGCTGTAAACGCGGTGGCTCTGCCTTCGGGGGTGCAAATCCCTCCCAGCCCACACAGTCAGCTGATAAGCAAGAAAGCGATAAAGCTATTAAGCGAATTTGTTTTTATGAGCTTACTGCTATTTTTGCTTTATAGGTGACGAGCTGATTTGACGCCCGGGTAGCTCAGAGGCAGAGCAACTCCATGGTAAGGAGTAGGTCGGAGGTTCAACTCCTCTCTCGGGCTCACGAACATATAATCATGAAAACCATATAATCATATAATCATTGAATTCGAATCGAATTTATTAATGATTAAATGTTTAGATGTTTAAATGATTAAATGAATTATCATGGCAACAAAAAAGAAACCTTACGTGAAGCTGCAATGCGCTTCCTGCAAGAATATAAATTACCGCAGCCACAAATCCAAAACTATGGAAGGCAAGCTGGAAGTGGTAAAATTTTGCAAGAACGAGCGCAAGCATACTAAGCACAAGGAAGCGAAGAAATAGCGAGTAAGCTGAAAAGCTTAAAAGCGAGAAAGCGATACAGCAAAATTCAACATTTTGTTAGTTTGTGTAGTATTGGATTGCTTGTTACTTTCTTGCTGACCGGCTTTTTAGTTTCGGGGGTGTAGTGAAATGGCATCACAAGTGTCTCCAAAACTCTTATTCTAGGTTCGAATCCTGGCACCCCCGCATTGACAATACCACAGAAATGTGGTATTGTTTTAATAAATTCAATGGGGATAAGTTATGTGTTGTCCAGGTGGTAGAAAAAGTAATCTGAGACTGGGTCTACTTCCATTCTCAGATAAGGATAGCGAGCCGAACAATCAAGCGCCCAAAGAGGGGAAAGTATCTTCAAAAAAAATAAGAGATGAACTTTTTAAAATTGCTGCAATCGCTGTAGAGCATTCTGGCGGTCGTTTAAGGGTTGCTTTCAAGGAAGGAGACCAAAGCGATGAGCGCCGTGACGAGGCCGCGCACTTCCTGAAACTTGACGGTCGAAGGATTGGTCGCGACATTGAACTTTACGGCTTTATGGGTGAGGGTCCCCTAGGCTGGCAAGAAACGCTTGTTATGTTCCTTCAGGAGGTTCTTATGCCTTTTGCAAATGTTCTTCCTGAAAGCTTTGACAAGGCAGGTGGGAAGCTTTGTATATTGGGAGAGGAGGTTTATCCTTCGTGTTTGATAGCTGATTGGCGCGATTTATTCAAGTAGAAATTGTGATGCTTGGCTGATCAGTTTCTTTTTTATTACAACCCCGTTCGTTTTTATAAAGTTTTAAAATTGGATGATTTAGTGAGCTAATACGGTACGTCTCGGAGTTGGGTGAATTAAATTTTGATCGCTTTGGTCTCAAATTTGGAATGTAAACATATTTTATACGCACACTGTTCGAAAATCGTCCCATTTCGCCCGCAAAGTTTGGCAATGCCGCAGAAATGCGGTATTGTTTTTGTTATAATATCGTTTGCGAATGAGCCTTACCATCAGCAAGCTTTATTGAAATTACGGGCTTATTATTTTATCGGGAGAAAGCGAAATTAAGGTGTTGACAGTAATGTGAATTCTTCTAAGATCGTTTAAATTAAATTATAATTAGACAATAACCTTATAAATTATGAAAATATCGGTAAAATTAGGCATCGTTTTTATTTTTGTGTTCGCAAATCTTTTTATTTTGGGTGATTTTGCTTATGCCGCTTCGCCTTCGAGATCGGAACTTTTCGCAAAGATCCAATGGATCCAACAGCAAATCATTATTTTGCAGCAACAATTGGCCCAGATAACGGCAGGGTAGCGATCATTGCGAACCCAAATTGCGACAACAGATAATTCCAGCGTTTCCGTAAAAAATACTCCTTTGCCGGAATGTTACGATTCCGACGGCGGCGTCAATTGGTATTTGCAGGGAACCGCAACTGCCGGAGGCCGTTCTTTTTCCGACAGGTGCGGCAATGGAACCGGCTACCTTTACGAGATGCATTGCAGCGGCGACCAAATCGCGGAGGGCGCGATCAAATGCGCGAATGGCTGCGCTAACGGCGCGTGCATTAGTGCTCCGGATGGAAATGGCTACATTAAAGTTATCGCGCCAAATGGCGGGGGCAATTACCAGCAGGGAAACAGTTACGATATCACGTGGGATTCGAAAGGCATAAGCAATGTAGATATTGAAATTATAAAAGGAAATAATTCGGAAATTTTGGCAAGTTCTATCCCGGCGGTTCCCAGCCTTTTTATTTGGAATGTCGGCCAAGTGCCGGGCGATGGTTATAAAATAATCATTAAAAGCGCGGCTGAACCCGGAATCTATGATTTTAGCGACGGCAGCTTTATGATTATGGGTTTATAGATTATTGACAATATCGATATAAGTTATGATTTTATATCGCAAAAGACAAAAGACCGATATGAATAAACAAATCGCCGGGTCGTTCATTGTTCTAGTGCTAGCAATTTTGATAATGCCTTCGCTTGTATCGGCGGTGGTGCCGCCGGATTTTATTTTCAATGTGGGAACGCAGGTGGTGCAATTTTTTTCTCTGATCGCGGTCTTTTTTGCCGCGTTTTTTTCGGCATTGTTTCATTTATTTAAGGTAAAATTTTTTGCGATCAAGAAGAAAGGCGCGGTTTTGGCAGCAACATTTGCAGTAGCGGCCGTGTTTGTTACGGCCGGATATTATTTTTATGTTGATTACGCACAGAAGGCGGAATATCAAAAATGGCTTGCGGAAAGCATAAAGTTTAATTCTAGCAGCGGGAACATGGATATCAATACGGAAAAAGGCGATAGCCGCGGCATAAGCAATTCAATTAACCCCGCCGAATTGCCGCCGCCGCTGGTCGATGAAAACGATAAGTTGGCGATCGGCAGCAAAGAAAACCAGGATATCGATATTTCGGAGGAAAAATTCGTATCGAAGATCGAATTGGCCGACGAGACCTCGCGGTTTATTAATGAATATTACAAAAATATTGCCGAAAAAAATTTTGAGCAAGCTTATGAAATGTCGAAAAAAACGGCGGATTTTGAAACTTTTAAGGGATGGTATGCCAATACCGATAAAATCACGCTGGATAACCTGGTGCGTATTGATGACAGAAGATCGTCGATTGAGCTGACATTGTACGAAAAAGGGACGGTGACAAGATACGGAACGCTGATGATATTGGCAATGCGCGAAGGCAAGCCGGTCGGCGTGGACTGGTCTCAGGCGAGAGTGCTGGCTGCGGGAGTGGTGGAAAATGGAAATGTTGTTTTGGACGAAAAAAAGATTTCCGAGCAATATGATTTTTTTAGCGCCAATGAGAAAAGGAGCATTGTGGTTACAAACCAGGAATTCAAGTCGATAACCCAGAGTGGCCGGGATGATTATTTGGTATTGGATGCAAGGGAAGACACCGAATACGAAAGCGGATATTTTCCGGGAAGCGTTCATGTGCGTTTTGCCGATTTGAAGTCGGGCCGCTGGATCGAGATGCCCAAGGACAAGCTGATCTATGTAATTTGCTGGTCGGGAATAAGAGGCCGGGAGGTGGCGGAATTTTTACGAACGAAAAAGATCGCGGCGGCGTTCTTGGAAAAGGGCGCGGATGGCTGGGTCAGCGATGGCGGGCAATGGATCGGCACCGTAAAATTCAGCGAAAAATTTGGAGATCCGAAATTCCGGCGGGTATTCGATACCCAGGAAGTAAAAAACAAAGTTAATGAAGGAGCGGTTCTTGTGGATTCAAGAGAACCGCTAAAATTTAAACAATGGCATATTGCCGGAAGCTATAGTATTCCGATAATGTACACCCCGACAATCGAACTCGAAGCAGTTTTTAGCCAAGTAGCTCTGGGGAGCTCGATCATTACTGTTTGTGATGGTTACGTTAATTGTTTCGATGCCAAGATCACCGGCATTGAAATGGAAAGGCGGGGATACCAGTTCTTAGGAAGGTATAACAAGCCATGGGAATATGAAAAATAGTGTTATTCGAATATCGGAAATCGAGGGAAATAAAGAATATCTAGGCAGTAAAACCGTTAATTTGAAAAAATGCGTTGATTGGGGTTTTAACGTGCCGGATTTTGTGGCACTGCCTTCCTTGATTATGGGGCATCTATATTCTGACAATTCATTCCGGGAGGAGGTGGCGCGCGCCGCCGCGGAAATTTTGGGAAGCGGAAAATACGCCGTCAGATCCAGCGCGTTGATAGAAGATGGTATGGTCGAATCTTTTGCCGGGCAGTTTAAAACCGTTCTGAACGTCCCGGCAAACGACCTGAGCGGCGCCATCCATGAAGTTATCGACCAGGCCAATAATTTTCTCAACGGATCTTTGGAAAAATTTTCCATTATAATCCAAAAATACATCGATGCCGATATCTCCGGGATTGCGTTCACCCGCAATCCCAACGGATCCCGGGAGATGGTGGTTGAATATGGGCCGGGCGGCGGCGAGACAATAGTTGGCGGGAAAACTCGTCCCGAAAGATTATGTTTTTACTGGGAAGACCAGGGATATAAATTTCCTAAAATCATCCACCGCCAAATAATAGAAAGATTCAAGGATCTTGAGCTAAAATACGATTTTCCGCAGGATATCGAATGGTGCTTAACCGGCAGTCGTTTTTACCTGCTCCAAACCCGGCCGATCACAACGATTTCTAGCAAACAATATAGACAGATAGTTTTTTTGGATGGTTTTTTGTGTGGTAAGCGTAAGTTTTTTTACCAGAAGACCGAGGTTTCCGAAATCGCGCCGCGGCCCGTCAATATTACGGCCGATCTGTTGAGGGCAATTTATGCCCAGAATGGACCGGTGGCAAAAGTATACAAAAAATACGGGGTGGCATATAAAAATACTGATTTTTTAAAAATTATTGGCAACGAACTGTTCGTGGACCGCGAAAAGGAGGTTGCCGGGTTGTTGCCGGCTTGCGGTTATTCGGGAAACGGTAAATTAACTGCCAGAATTTGCCGAGTGCGGGGATTGATAACGACCATAAGAAATATTATTAATTTAAACCGCATAAAAACGGGCGGTTATGAAATGATCTTTTCGCGCCTTAAAGAAAGAATCGAAGGCCGTGGCTTTGATGGTGTTGATATTGGGCGGGCGGTGGATAATTTCCTTTCGGATTACGAGATTGTTTTCGAAGTTAATTTAATGGCGGGATTGTCCATGAAGAAGGCGGAATTATCATTGAAAGGTGGTCCGTCAAAACTTGCGGAAATTATGGCGGGGCGCTTTGCCAACGATGCCGTAAAGAAATACGAGATTAACGCCCCGAAACATATAAAAGGGAATTCGATCGAAATATCCGATGAATCAGATTTTTTTGCCAACGAAATTACTAATTATGAAGCTGATCTAAAAAATGAGGGTGCCCAGCGGGCGGCACTTGACGGTAAATCCCAAAAAGAAATAATGCAAGGGCCAATAACCGAAGCGATCATTTGCAGCCGTTTTCGGGAATACGGGCGGTGGCTGGCGGTTAAGGATATTGATCAATTGCGGCAGCTGCTGTTGAAATTCGCCGAAGAACGGAAATTCGCAGATGCGAGGAATATTTATTTTTCCAGTTTAAGGGATCTATTGAATGGCGACGCCAGCGAGTTTCGATGCGGCGAAAATAGAAAAAATTACGAATTATTCAATGACCTTAACCTGCCGGCGACCTTAGTGTCGAATCTTGGCATCGAAGAAAATAAAATAACCGGCATTTCTTCGGGGGTGGCTTGCGGGATTTTGGCGGATCGCGATTCCGTTGCCAGGGAGAATGCCGATGAAAGAAAAAAGATCCTTTACGCGGAGGTGCTTTCTCCCGATTTAGTTGCATATTTTGACCGGATTGGCGGCATTGCGGCGGCAAACGGCGGCTTGCTTTCTCATTTAGCAATAATTGCTCGCGAAAAAGGCATCCCGGTCGTTTCCGGAGTCATTTTGCATGATAATAATTTAAAGCTGGGGGACCCGGTTCGGATCGACGGAGGGAAGGGAACGATATCAAAATGCGTTTTATAAATATTTATGGCGGCGCATTAATCCCAAGACGGGGTACGATCGCGGCCAAACTAAAAAAACAATGATAAAATGCGAATATGAAAACGGAAATAAGGCGTTATTGCGCCACGCAGTGGTGGATAATATCGTTTTGAAGGATGGGAAGGTGCTTTTGGTAAAAAGGGCGGCCAATTTGCTCGAGGGTGGGAAATGGGGATTGGTTGGCGGTTTCGTTGACCGGGATGAAACTGTTAAGGAAGCCGCAACGCGCGAAATCATGGAGGAAACTGGATACACGGTGAGTGATATCACTTTACTTGGAATTATCGACCGGCCGGACCGCAAAGGCGAAGACCGGCAGAACATTTCTTTTGTTTATTTTTCCAATGCCGTGGAAAAGATCGGTAATGCCGATAATGAAAGCGAGGCCCAGGCATGGTTTGGCTTGTCGGAGCTGCCCGGGGAAGAAGAATTCGCATTCGACCATTTTTATATTATCAAGCTGTATGCCGATTATTTGCGAAAACCTTTCGCATTGCCAAAGATTGGTTAATTTTTTGGCGAAAGTTTTTTGACATAGGGCAATAATTATTATATTTATAGGCAAGGTGGTTATATGCCAGAAACAGAAGAAGGCGGGCCGGAATTTTGCTGCTCTATCTGCGACCATCCGTATAATACCCAGGAGAAGGCAGATTTCTGCGCGGCGGATTGCGCCCAAAGAAAACCGATGTATGGCATTGAAAAGGATGTCACCGTCAAGTTTATGAGAGAGGGAGGCAAGGTCGTTGAAATAAAAATAATTACAAGGGTTTTAGGTGAAAATCCCTTTAGGTGGCATAAGGTGTTCCAATATACCGTAGAACTATACTGCGGCCAAGGAAGGATAAGGGTTTTGGAAGGATATCTTGCGGCCATAAAACGGATTAATTGATTTTAACCGTTTTTTCCTTTAATTGGAGGTATTTTTGATGAAGATTGGGTTTAAAATGATAAATTGTTATCGGGAGGGTATAATTTTTAAAAAAAGATGTTTCAAAATTTTGAAATAGCATTAGCGGGCGCGCCGGATGTGGCGTCAATTTTACAAGTGCAGGACGGTAATTTAATTAAACTTAGTCCGGAAAATATTGAGAGATTGAAAGATGGCAGCCGGGGGTTTTTGATCCACGCGCTTTTTGGCGATGAATTGAGCGATTTGGTTTCCGATACGAAAGATAATTTAGTGCTGGTATCAAGATGCAATGGCCAGGTGTGCGGTTACGCGCTGGCTTATGATTTGACAAAATGGAAGCGTTTAAATCCCGCGTGGGAGCGGGACGTGGAAGTGGATGGGGCAGAAAAAGAAATTTTAAATATGGGTAAGATAATGTATTTGCGCCACATTGCCCGAAGGGACGGGTTTGACCGCTGCGGCAGCAGCATAATGCGGGCGCTACTAGAGAAGGCGCGTGCGAGCAGTTATGACGCGGTTGTTGCCGAGATACTGCAGGCGCCGGTGGTCAACGCGGTTTCGACCGAATTCCATGAATTCCACGGGTTTTACCGGATCGGTTCGGTGCGTGAGGGGCAGGAAATGCGTTGGGGATTGTTCATGAAGAAATTATAACTTTTGCAAGTAAAAAAACGGCAGACATTAATCCTGCCGTTTTTTTGTTTGCTTAAAATATTTTTTCGAGCAGGTTTTTGATAAAATCCGAGCGGTCGAGGTTGGCGATGTGGGTGATGTATTCATCCTGCATTTTGTATATAATTACAAATATCCAAATCATCCATTTGTGTTTTTGATAAAAGGCGTATGTTGTTTGGTTGTTTGATTTTTTAATAAAAAATATGGTGGCGTAGATCAAAAACAGTGGTTCCAAGAAGTTGGGAAAGAAAAAGAACAGGCGTTCATCGTTGGTAAGTAAAAACGCAGTTTGTCCGATGCTGCGAAAGGCGAAAAGGCCGTAGATCCATTTTTTGATCTCCCATTTAAAGCGCCAAGCGGCGGCGGTCATGCCGATATAAGTGGCCCAGTCGGCGATCTTATCAATTGGCTGATAGGACGTGTCGGACATACCCAGAGGAATCAGGATGTCGCCGTCAATGGTATCGAGGATAAAATTGGCCCATCCGGCAAGGAATGGCGCAAATGGGATTGCGGCGGGGATGGCGAATTTAAGGAAAATAACCAGGCTAATAACGATTTGGTTTATCATAATTGTATTTTATCAAATTAAGAGGTATGGCGTAAGAACAGTGTTTGTTTGGGGGTATGGGTGCCTGGAAGTTTAAAAAATGCTATATTGATTTAAAATCATGGGAATATGGAAAACGACAACCAGAACAATAAATCAGAAAAAGACGTGGAAAGCATTATCGAATTCTACCGGCGCAAGGTAGGGATTTTGGCGGCAAAAAAAGAAATTGCCTTGGCGGAGTTGGTGCGGCAGGCAAAGAAGATTAAGGCCGATGAATTGGCGAATAAGATAAAAAACAAGAACCAACCATGAAATGGGGCAATTTGATCCCATCAATGGCGGAAGCGCCGCGGCTGGAGGCTAAAGAACCGCACGGCGATAACATAGATTCCGGGGAGAGGCGGGAATCAGCGATGCACAAGATCATTGCTGTTTTCGGCTGGGGAAAAGATTCGGGGCGGGACGACTTAGGGGAGTTGGAGAAATTGGCTGAATCCGGCAATCCTAGGGTCCAAGAATTATTAGAAGAGGGCCGGCAAGTTTTTAATAAAGCCAATGAAGAGATCGAGGCAATGGCGCCGGAGGCCGAAAAAGAGATCGGGACGGCGGAAGCGAAAACAAAAAAAACGCCGCCCAAAGGGAAAAAGATCGTGGCACCAATCCCGGATCCGCGGAAAAGGAGTGTTCAGCATCCGGGTTTTGGCGCGCCAAAAGATGAAAACGGCAAAAATATAATTTCGGATCGCAGGAAGGATAAAAATCCGATCGAAAGAAATTTAAAGTTGTTCGAGGGGATAAAAAGACTGGACGCGTTCAACGCGATCGCGGCTGAGCAATTAGGGCAAGAAGGGGTGTTCGTGGACAATGAATTGCGGATCACTAAAGAAGAGGAGTATGTCAACGCGGGACTGGTAACTTCGGGACAGCTTGCGTACTGCCGAGGATATGTGATAGATATGGAGGCAAAATTTGCCGCGGAGAGGTCGCAGCGGGCCGAACTGGATGAAACGATCATTTTTGGCGAGCAAATGGAAAAATTGGTGGCCGCGCTTTTTTACAAGATGTTCAATGGCGAATATATCGTGGCGCGGACCAACCGGTTCGACGATATCAGCGGCGGGATCGATATGATCCTGGTGCACCGTGAAACCGGCAAAGTGATCGGGGCGGTGGACGCGGTGGTGGGTAATGATCAAAGCGAACGGGTGCAGCAAAAACAAACCAAGGCATTCGAGAAGACCCAAAAAGGGACCGGCAAGATCGTTTACGGCATCGGTCGCAAAGATGGTAAAACGGTGTTGCAGTCGCATGAAGGGGTGCCGGTTTTCTGTTTGGATCTTTCCAAGAAGGAATTGATCGATTGCATATCCAACGTTGATCTGCGGCAAGAAGGTTTTTCGGAGCAGGAGCAGAAGATCGTGGGCGAATTTTTGAAATCAATGGGCGACCAATTGGACGAAGTAAAAAAATTGACCGGTAAGGCCGGCGTTGATAAATTTCAAGAAGAGGTAGGGGTGATGAAAGGGGCGTTGGCGCAAAAGATAAAAGAAATGAAGAGAGGCAATAACCAAGAAAAAACAAATGGCACCTAATTTCAATATTCCCGGAGGTGGTCTTGAGGCGCAGGAAGAGTCAACCGTCGATCAAGCATGCGAAATTATGCCCAATGCTGAGGCAGTTGCGGAGGCGGGCCCTGTATTCGAAGCAGGCACAGAAGTCGCCCAAGGCTTAGAGGCTGGTAAATCCAGGGAGGAAATAATGGTCGAACGACAGGCAAAGCTTTTGGCATTGCGTGAGCGGCTTAAAGTGACTGAGTTGACCCCAGACCAAAGGACGGCAAAACTTAACAACGAAACCAACAAATTAGCGGAAGGGATGACCACTAAAGGATTCCCTCTTTTGGTTGGCATGACCGAGGAAGTGAAGTATGATGACCCTGATTTACGCACCGATCCGCCGCGATTTGTCGGTGGGCGGGTGGATATAGATGCTTTTGCGGATGAAATAGAGGGTTTTAGCGCGGAGTCGATTAATGTAAATAAGGGGTCGGTAAAGATTATCCGTGATCGGATTGCGGGAATGGTTGAAAATGTAAGCATAGGCCAAACTTCGGCCGAGGTTAATTTAGATCTTATCGCCCGAGAGAGCGCCAAGCAATCAGAGCAAATTTCATTTTTGGAATTGAATAAATTTTTTAAAAATTATTTTTATACTCTGCTTTCATCCGAATATGATGACATGAAAAATCATGTAGATTTGTTTTCGATTGATAAAAATGGCAATCCTTTAGTGGCATTTGATGTTAGTATCCAGAGGACCGAAATTCAAACCAATACAAAGGAAAAACAAGAGGAGCTGGCTCGTCTTAATATAGAGGGTCAAGGTACGACCGTTCAATTTGGTTTACTTTGCGAAACAAATGAAGATTCTAATGGAAAACCCAATATAATAAAGAAAAAAATTTTCGATGTGCCGTTATTGAAAATTTCATGGTCGCCGGGTCCTTTAGAAAAAATTTCGGATGCGTTTGAAATGTACGAAAAAGATAAGAATGGCAATGAGACGAATATTGTAAAAAAAACTGCCGATGAGCAAAGATATATGGATTTTATTTTGGCCGATCTTTATATACAAATCGACGATATTAGAAGGCGGCGAGAGGAATACATTCAATTGCATGGCGGAATGCCCAATGAAAGTTACGACAAGAAATTGAATGATTTTGAGTTATTACTTAAAAAAGTTCAACCAAAAGAGGGATTTAAGACTTACGAAGTTAAATTAGCTCAACGGCAAGCATTGCTGGATCGGGCGCGTCGTCGTCGCAATAAAAAGGCGGATCCAAGGAAGAGAGGACATAATTAATTTTAAAAACGAAGCTCTCCGGTAAGGGGAGAGGGTTTGGCTCGTATTCGATACAGAATTGATACGAGCATGCTTCGAACAGGGCAGTGTTTCGGCAAAGTTTTATTATATCCAAGATATCCCGTTTTGGTGATTTTAAAAACTTTACTAGGGCATCTTCATCCAGGTAGCCTCGGATTCTATATTTTGCGCTGAATGTTTTGTTGATCACAACGATCGATACGGCCCGATAATCAGTTAAATCTCTCGGGCGGCAAAGGCAGGCGCTGCCTAGAACTACTGGTCCCAGGTTTTGCCAATCTTTGCCCTTTGTCCATCGCTTGTCCAATTCTTTGGCGCCTTGCACCAAATTAAAATTGGATTCAAACAATGGGAAAGGTATAATTTGTACCATTGTTCCAATCCCCAAAGAGCTAAACGTTTATATAATACATAAAAATTTAAATTTGTCAAATTTTGTTTGCCATTGTTGCGATGGTTTTTGGTTAAGGTATAATGATTCCAAGGTTTGTTTTTTGGTTAAAATAGCCGAGATAATAAAATTAACCAGCGTCTTTTAGGGCGCACAATTTATGAAAGGTTCAAATATATGCGAGCATGCGGGGCAAGATCCGTTACGAGGCGCGGAGGGCGAGCTAAGGGCTGAAAAAAAAGAAGGAGCTAAAGAGGGGGTGCCTGACGGGGCAACAGAAATTGTTGATTCTGATCCCGGGTTAGATACGGCAATTGCCGCAAGCAGCGCGGAAAACGCGGCGGCGGCAAATTCCTTGAAAAAGGAAAAATTTAGCGGCGGCGCGGAAGAAGGCGCGGAGAGTAAGGAAAAAATTATATCAAAAGAGACGATCTATCCTGCAAAGGGGGAAAATTTTGTATTTAAAGATAAACATGCGATAACCAAGGAATATTTCGTGGAAGGCGGCCAGGCTTTTGCAAGCAAAGAGGACGCAGAAGCCGGAATTAACGGGGCCAAAATAACACAAGTGCTGAAGGGGACGCGGTATTACGATACAATCCAGGTTGCCGATTGTAAAAAGTTGGATGCGCGCCGCAAAGAATTGGAGAGTGGCGGGAAAAAAAACAGATGGACCAGTTGGTTGAGCAGGGGGTAATAAATATAATTAAAGCCGCGGGGAACCGCGGTTTTTGATTTTTGTCCAAAAGAAAGGTAAAATTTAAGAATGGAGACTTTTAACTGGGCGGATATCGCGTATTTTGGGGCGGCCAAGGCGGTAACGGCGGCAAGCAAGGCGGTAGAAACGCCGATTTTGGGTTATTATTTCGTTGCGGCCGGGGTATTGTTGGTTCTTTTAGTTGCGGCAGCGTTCTTTTATAAAAAAAGGCAAAATCGCGAGGCATTTAACATGTCTATGGACATGGTTTTGTTGACGGTGAGGATCCCGCCAAAGAGTACCGAGGAAATCCAGCAATCAGGAAAACAGGAAAAGGATTGGATCAAGATGATGGAGGAATTTTATGCCAATTTGGTGTCGTTAAAGCCTAAGGGTTTGTTTTCGCCGTTGCCATGGATCACGCTGGAGATTGCCAAAGTAAGAGGAGAGATATTTTTTTATGTGGCCGTGCCCCGACGCTTCCAAAGTTTTATTGAGAAGCGCATTAACAGTATTTATTCGGATGCGTTGGTGGAAAAAACCAAGGATTTTAATATTTTTGGCCACAAGGAGGCGGTTTTTTGCGGATATCTGAAAGCGGCACGACCGGTTTATTTGCCAATAAAAACTTATACCCAGTTGGAGACCGATCCGCTTTCGAGCATTACCAATACTTTCACCAAATTGCAGGAGCGGGAAGAGGCGGCGGTGCAAATCTCTCTACGCAATGCCGGCGATAGCTGGCGGGCACGGGGGCGGCAATTGGTGGCGGCGATGCGCAAGGGAAAAACTTTCAGCAAAGCCATGTCGGAAACCGGGTTGGCGGCATCGCTGGCGGCAAAAAAAGAGGAGGATCCTAACTTTGCGCCGCCGGCAATGCAAAACGATGAAGAGCTAATGAAGGCGATGGAGGCCAAGCTGGCCAAGCGGGCGTTTGCGGCTAATATCCGGATCGTGGTGTCGATCCAAGACGAGTTGCGCAGCGAGGAGGTTTTCGACCAGCTGGCGGGGGCATTTGACCAATTTTCGGCGCCGGAAATGAACAGTTTCCGGGCGGTCAAAAGGCGGGGCCGGGCCGGGACAGGGATATTGCGGGATTATATTTACCGCAATTTCAATGCGGGCCAGCAATCGGTATTGAGTACCGAAGAATTGGCCAGTGTTTACCATTTCCCGACACCGTTCTTAAAAACTCCGAATGTTAAAGCGTCGGGTTCCAAGATCGCGCCGGTGCCGGCAAATATTCTTAAGGAGGGCTTGCTTTTGGGATTTAACCAATACCGGGGCGAAAAACGGGATGCTTTTATGGGGGTGAGCGACCGGCGGCGGCATTTATACGTGATCGGACAAACCGGTACCGGCAAATCGGCATTTTTGTCTAATTTGATCGAGCAGGACGTAATGCGGGGCGATGGCGTGGGGGTTTTGGATCCGCATGGCGATCTGATTGATGATATTTTGGGCAAGGTGCCCAATGAGCGTTTGGATGACGTAGTGGTATTTGATCCGGCCAATCTTGAGTATTCCATTGGGTTAAACATGCTGGAATACGATCCCAAATTCCCGGAACAAAAAACGTTCATTATTAACGAGTTCATGAAGATCTTTGATAAGCTGTACGACCTTAAATCGACCGGCGGGCCAATGTTCGAACAGTATGCGCGCAACGCGCTGCAACTACTGATGGACGATCCCAATGAGACCTATACTTTGATGGAAGTGCCCAAGGTTTTAGCGGACAACGATTTCCGGCATTATTTGCTGGCAAAATGCCGCAATACGCTTGTTAAAGAATTTTGGGTCAAGCAGGCCGAGGCGGCCGGCGGCGAAGCGTCGTTGAAAAATATGGTGCCTTATATTACATCGAAGTTCGATACCTTTATTTCCAACGATTATATGAGGCCGATCATCGGTCAAGTGAAAAGCACGTTCAAATTTCGGGAAATATTGGACCAGCGCAAGATCTTTCTGGTAAATTTGAGCAAGGGTCGCTTGGGGGACATCAACAGTTCGCTGCTGGGTTTGATCATTACCAGTAAACTGACGATCGCGGCATTTTCGCGGGTGGATACTCCAGAGGCGGAGCGTGCGGATTTCTTTCTCTATATCGACGAGTTTCAAAATTTTGCCACGGACACCATTTCGACCATATTGTCGGAGGCGCGCAAATACAAGCTTTGCTTGACGATCTCGCACCAGTTCATCGGCCAGCTTTCGGATGAGATCCGCGATAGCGTGTTTGGTAATGTTGGAACCATATCAACGTTCCGCGTGGGGGTGGAGGATTCGGAATTTTTGGCCAAGCAATTCGCGCCGGTATTTAACGCCCCGGATTTGAACCGGCTTGAAAATTATAATGCTTATGTCAGACTATTGATCAACGGACAGGTATCATCGCCGTTCAATATCAAGACCTACCCGCCTAACAAGTCCGATCGCGAGCGCATGGCCAATATCAAGGAATACTATATGCTGAAAGAGGGCCGGGAGCGCGATTTGGTGGAGCGGGAGATCGAGCGGCGGCGGCGCAGCTTCGGGGCGCCGGCAAAACCAGCCGCGTAATTTTGGAACGGATCGATTTTGGATTAATTTAGAATTATGAAAATATATGGCAGAACAAAAAGAATTTTTTGAAAAAGATATTTTACCCCAGGAATCGGCACCTCAGCAAAGGTTAAGCCAAGAGTTGATTAAATCGATCGAGGATAGTGCGGATAAGGCGTCGGAAAAAGGAGTTGAACTTGCCAATGAATTGGAAAAATTACAGGAAACTATCGAAAGTGGAAAGGCTAGTCCCGAAGTGAGTAAAAAGGCGGAAAAAATCGAGTTCAGTATTGAAGAAAGAAAGGAGATGATCTGCGAAAAATTGATCAAAGCGGCCGTGGCTTCGAATTTTGACGAGCCTGAAATCAGGCATGTTATGCACATTGCCGACGTATATCTAAAAAAAAACCATCCTGATATCGCGGACGCGATCCATGACCGGCTGATCGAGGCGCGAAGCGAGAAATTCAGCGGAATGTATTAAGTTTTTGGTGATATTGCAATATTTACCGCACCAATAAAGAGCCGCGTTTTAAGGCGCGGTTTTGTTATGTTCTTTTTATTTTATTTGGAGTAAAATAATCTAATAGCCATATTCGTAAAATTAATATGAAAATAACAAAAAAAATAATTTTGGTGTTGATCGCAACCATTGTGGCCGCGGCGATGGCATGGTCATATTTTTCGCCCAAAGCGCCGACATATAAGACCGAAAAAGCAGTGCGCGGCGATATTGTGCAGGAGATATCGGAAACCGGCGCAGTTAAAAAAGGCAATGAGATCAAGCTAAATTTCAAGAATCCCGGGACGGTTTTAAAATTGACGATAAGGACCGGAGATAAGATCGCGGCGGGGCAGGTATTAGCCGAGCTTGATAGCGGCCAGGTAGCAATACAATTGGAGCAGGCGCGGGCAAGCTTAAAGTTGTATAATGCGCAATTAGAAAAATTACTTAATGGAGCGACCGAACAGGATTTGAATTTGGCGTGGGTGGCATTAAAGAATTCGGATTCAAATTTGGAAAGTGCGCGACAGAGCTTGGCCGACGCGCAGGCGAGCGCGGTGCAAAAAGCGGCAAGCGCTTATAAGTCTGCCGGTGATACTTTAAATTCGGCGTACGCCAAGGCTTATAACGCGCAGAATTTGGTGGGATTGGTCCAAAGAACTTATTTTGCTCCGCGCGATCCCGATTCTATTTACGTATGGGAGGCGTTGCAGCGGATAACCGTATCGGTGGAGGCGATCAAGAAAAGTTTGGACAGGTATGGAATCGCTTTGGCCGACAAAGACCGGGATGATTCTCTTGCTGATGTTGAAACCGAGTTATCCGCGATCGATGGCAATATCCAGGATGTCAGGGACATTTGCGAAAAAATGCCGTGGCGCGATTCGGTAGCGACCACTGATAAAAGCAATTTGGATCTGCAGCGGGATTATGTGGTGGCGGCGCAGACCGCAGTCAATTCCGCGCGCCAGAATATTCTTTTGACTCGGACCGCCAACGATACGGCGGTAAATGCGGCTAAGGCGGCGGTCACGGCGGCGCAGGGATCCCGCGCGGCTTACCAAGAGCAATTGGACAAGATAGCCGCCGCGCCGAGGAAAGAGGATATTGATTCGGTGCGGGCGCAGATCGAACAAGCGCAGGCGCAAGTTAATTTGCTGCAATTACAAATATCCGACAGCCAGTTGAAATCACCGGTTTCGGGGCAAGTGGCACAAATAAATACGCGCATCGGGGAGAGCTCGTCGCTAGCGATGGCGATGGGGGCGATCGTGATAATTCCCGAAGATCCATTTGAGGTGGAGCTTGATCTGTACGAGGAGGATGTTGCCAAGGCTAAAGTGGGCGATCCGGTAGTGATAACGATAGTGGCCTTGCCGGAACAGATTTATAATGGCAATGTTCTATCGATCGACCCGGCCGGGAAACTTGTTAATGGAGTTGTTTATTATGCGACCCGGATCGGTTTTGACGAGATACCGGCCGGTATCCGGGCGGATATGAGCGCGGACGTGGTGATCACGACGGCATCAAAGAAAAACGTTATCATAGTTTCGGAGTCGGCGATCCAAAAAAAAGGCAAAGATCTATTTGTTCAAATTTTGAAGGATGGAAATCCGGTCGAGTCAAGGGTGATGGTTGGCATAAGATCGAAAGGCCAAGCAGAGATATTTTCGGGAGTTAATGAAGGCGACGAAGTGGTAATTCCATAAAAAGCGTATTTAAAACCGATGGAACCGATAATAAAATTAGATAACGTTTGGAAAATATATAAACTGGGAAAGACCGAAGTTCAGTCGCTCAAGGGCGTTAATTTGGAAGTGATGCCCGGCGGTTTTATGACGATCATGGGGCCATCGGGATCGGGCAAGTCAACTCTTTTAAACATGATCGGTTTGCTGGATATCCCCACTAAAGGAAGATTACTTTTGAAGGGGCGGGATGTGACCAAATATTCGGAAAGTGAGTTGGCGTTATTGCGGGGCAAGACCATTGGTTTTGTTTTTCAGGAGTTCCATTTGTTATCGCACTTGCGGGCATATGAGAACGTGGAATTACCGATGGTGTTCCAGGGGTTGCCGCAGGCAAAGCGGTTGACGCGGGCTAAGGAGTTGTTGGAGCAGGTGGGCTTGAGTCATCGAATAGACCATCAGTTGGCCGAGCTTTCGATCGGGGAGCGGCAGAGGGTGGCAATCGCGCGGGCGTTTGCAAACGACCCGGAATTGGTGATCGCAGATGAGCCGACCGGAAATTTGGATTCGGTGAATGGCAGGAACGTAATGGAGATTTTGACGGATTTTCATGAAAAACTTGGCCGAACTCTTTTAGTGGTAACTCATGATCCGAATGTGGGCGCCTATGGCCACGAAAGGGTTTTTATAAGAGACGGGTTGCTGGTTGATGAGAAGGCGGCATTTGGCAATAATGCGCATGGCTAAACTAATTTCTAATCGAAATCTGAAAATTTCGTCACAAAAATACTTAGAAAGCAAATCTATTGAGAAATTAATTTATGTTTGATAATTTCCGGGAATATTTTAAGATTGCGGCCAGGAATTTAAAAATGCGTTCATTGCGCAGCTGGCTGACGGTTTTTGGGATCGTGATCGGGGTTTTTTTAATAATCGGGCTGTTGTCGCTTTCGGAGGGGATCAAGGAAACCATTAACCGCCAGCTGATGTCGCTTGGCGGTAATATGATCTTTGTAATGCCGGGGAGCGAGGACAATCCATTGTCGGGGGTGATGTTCGGCGGCGACAAACTAGAGAAGCAGGATATTGATGCCATAAAAAGGACTGAGGGCGTGCAGACAGTTTTGCCGGCGTCATATCAGTCGATAAATACGCGTTATAATACGGAAAATAAATCGATCGTGGTGCAGGGATTCCCTTTGATCGAGGGCATGGATGTGTTAAAGAAATTCCAAGGATGGAGCCTATCGTCGGGTAGATGGCCGGCATCGGGGAAACGAGAGGTGGTGGTGGGAATGCAATTTGGCCGCGATATTTTTAAAACTCCCGTAAAGCCTGGCGATGAATTCAATATCAAGGGGCGGAAATATGCCGTTACTGGTATTTTGAATTCCTTGGGTTCAAAGTCGGATGATACCGCGATCTATATGGATATTGGTGAATTTCAGGATCTGACTGGCCAGCAGCGTGGAACGGCGATGATGGCGATGGTGCAGATCGATGAGGATATCGATGCTAATTTTATTGCTGAAAAAATAAAAGAAAGTTTGCGTCGAGTACAACGGCGCTCTTTTGGTTCAGATGAGTTGAATTTTGCGGTTATAACCGCGGAAAAGATTAATGATATTGCTGGCGGAGTGATGGCAGTTATCCAGTTCGCGGTGGTGGCGTTTGCTAGTATCGCGATCGTGGTGGGCGGGATCGGCATTACCAATACGATGTATACTTCGGTGCGCGAGCGCACGCGCGAGATCGGCATAATGAAGGCCATTGGGGCGACCAACGGTGCGATCATGGCGATCTTTCTGATCGAGGCGGGAATAATCGGATTTGGAGGAGGGATTGGCGGCACGATTTTGGGTTTATCGATGGCGTGGATCGTGCAAGCGTACGGGCAAGTCCATCCGATGTTCTATTTTACGGCATCGTTTTCTCCCTGGATCATAATTTTTGGAATGTCATTTTCTTTTTTTATCGGCTGTTTGGCGGGAATCTTACCGGCGAGGCGCGCGGCAAAATTGCGGCCAATTGAGGCGTTGCGCAAGTATCAATAAGAGAACATGGGCAGCATAAGCAAGAAAGAGCTGTTATTAAGGGATTATCTTACCGCCAAATCTGGGGAGTGCAGGATAAAAATGAAAGATTATGTATTTTTGTGTCCACGATCAAAACCATCAGCATTAGTTTTTTGAAAAATAAAATTCTATTTGATAAAATATTAAGTGCATGTTTTTTTAAACGATTAATATTTAAATGGCGCCGCGAGCAGTATCACCAAAACATAAAGATTGGCATAAAAAGCCGGTCAGTCCGATTTTTTCGATCGGTTTTTTGGCGGTGTTTTCGATGCTGGTGGGAATTTATTTGATCGCGAGTTTTAAGTGTTGTGTGGCACCGATAACCGAAACGCCGGAATTACCGGGGGCAAATGTATCTAATTTTTTTGAACGTGACGCGGAGCCGGCAGCGAAATCGGCATTATTGGCGTTTGCGTCCCCGGATGATTTTAAAAGCTATTTGGATGACGGGAAGAGGGCTTACGGCGATGGGATATATGAATTGCAGAAAAATACGCAGACCGAGCCAATGTCAGCGGATAAAAAAAATACAGCAATAAAAACGAACATAAAAAATATAAAAGCCGAGCCGCAGGTTGCAACCGCCGATGAGGGGGCGCGTTATTTGGCGATGGGAAGTTTTTCGTTAACGCGCGGTGGCGATATTATACAGGCAAGCGCCAATAAAATAATATTTTCTCCGGAAAACCAGTTTTATTATTCCAATGCGAACGATAATGGGATTACTGACGAGAATCCGGTTGCGGGTGAAACCTATATCGCCCAAAGCGATCCTTCCGGCAAACTAGTGAAGGCCGGAATTATTTCGCAAGACGGGCGGGTGGTGCTGGCAGACAACGTACTTGCGGTCTTTGGAAAAAATCTGATTTCAGGATTTGATGTTAACAATGCGTCAAGCTCGGTGCCGCTTTGGGCGCTTCGATTGCAGGAGGGGGTTGAGGTAAAATCTTTTAAGGTTATCGGGCGCAAGCTGTATGTTGCGTTCCGTTCGGATATCGATGCGGCCAATCCTTGCCCAATAAGGTTATTCACTTTGGGCGATAAACCGTATATTGTTGATTGCGCGGCGATATATCATCCAGATAATCCGATCGAAGCGGATTCGATATATAGCGTGGTTGAAGTTAATCCGAGCAATGGACAGGTGGCGCGCGCGGTTTCGTACGTGAGCCAAAAAACGGGCGGCGCAGCCATGATTGGGGACAATTCGATGTATGCTTTTTGGGCGCAGGGAGGAGACCATATTTCTTTTTTTACTGGTTTTTTGGCGGATAAGTGTAAGAGCTTAATGCCGAATTATTTGTTGGAAAAGGCAGCGCGGCTTCCTGATTATCCAATCTCGTTGTCGTCGAAAGAATTGGAGTTGCGGTCGTTAATATCGAATTGGATGGAGTCTTTGAGTGCGGACGAACGAGCGCGAGTTACTGCGGAGATCGATTTGCGCATGAAAGATTACTTAAGAGAACATTACCGGGATTTTGAACAAACAGGGGTCGCAGCGGCTGATATTGATTCATTATTGTTTTCTTCGCGGGCGGAATTGGCAGGAAAAATAAGAGGGGACGGTTTTATCGGGGTTAATGCTGCCGGTTTAAATGTTGTTACCGCGTCGGGCGTAGATATTGCGCCGAAGCTACAATGGTTGCTAACCGGAAAAGCGGTTTCCGGAAACCAGCAGAGGCCGCTTAATAATGCATATTTGCTGGATGGCAGCCTGAAGGTTACTGGTTTGGTTGAAGATATGGAAATTCCGGCCGGTATCTGTGCGGCAAGGTTTTTCCGGAATGCGGTTTATGCTTGGACGTGCCGCTACGAAGACCCAATTTACGCCATAGATTTTATTTCTGGTAATAAAAGCGTGTTAATTGGTAAAATCGATATTTATGGAGCGCCGACCTATTTAGCGCCACTTGCCAGCGGCAGGGTATTGGTGATTTCAAAAAATAACCGTAAAATAAAGTTAGCTTTATGGGATACTTCCCTGGCGGCGAAGCCAGTGCGAATGGCGGAAAACGATCTTAACGATTATTGGGTGGATTTTGACGTAAACCAGGCGGGTTTTTCGGTGGATGAAAAAAATTCGCACTTTTTTTTGCCGGCGGCAAAAGGTGGCCATGTTTTCAGCTATAAGGAGGGAAGGTTAGAATTATTGGCAACTGGCGGCGATAAGGCGGTTTCAAGGTCTTTCTTTTCGGCAAGCAATTTATACCAAGTTTCTGCGGAAGGGGTGGATGTTTTTGAAGGAGTTGGCTGGAAAAAAAGTGATAATTTGGTTTTTTAAAAAAAGATTTTAAATTTAATTTTTAACCGACAGAACAGGTAATTTGCCGGTCAAGTTAACTACAATAGTGTAGGGTTCCGAATAGGCAATTAACTATTGACTTCGGTATTCTGGCGGATAAATAAAAAATCATCATGACGGTCCTTCAAACATTTTTAAGCATTACGCCAATGCTTTACATATCGATAATAATGTTACCGGTATGTTTGTATTTGTTTTTAGTGTTTTCCAAGCCCAAAAAAACAATCGCGGCGGCAACCGCCGATCCGGCGGGACAGCTTTTAGAAAAAAGAGTTGATTTTTCCCGGGAATTCAAGTCCAGCGTTGTGCTGGGGGCGACAGTGGCGTTTGGGGCCGCAATTTTGATTTTCTTGAGCGGGATCGTGGTTGATTATCGGAACAGCACCGGTCTTTTTGCGGTAGCTTTGCCGCCGGCAACACTTCCTCCGATACCGACGTATGTTTACCCACCGGCGCCGATTCTGGACGCAGAAGGGGACGTGGCAGGCGCGCCTAAAACCGATGACAATACGAAGAAAAAGAAAAATTCGATGTTCGAGCTTTAAAACGATTTATAATTTATATATAATTTAAAAACCAATTTCTATGGATAAAGAAACTTTTATCAGCGAATATAAAGGTTTGGTGGTCACGATCGCGGCACTTGTTATTCTGGGGATAGTTCTTTTGATGAGTTTTTTATTTTCATCGAAGTCGATCGCGTTAAGGAGCGTGCCTAACCAATCCCAAAAAACTTTTAAAGCCGGGGAAGCATATACCATTGCCTGGTCGGCGAGCAATGTTTCTCGGGTGGGAATTGTATTATTCAACGGCGATAAACCCCAATGGGTGGTGCAAAATTATCCGGCGTCGGAGGGGAAATTTATTTGGGAATCATATGCCAACCAGGATTCAGGGACGAATTACCGGTTCGCGGTTTTCGAGTACCCGTGGAAAAAGGGCAATCCGATCGCATACAGTCCGACAGCAATAGAAATCGTGGGTAAGAAATATGCCTCGTGCGATGATTACGAGGTTGAAAAGGGATGGCCGTTTTTGCCGGACAGCTACCCCAATATCCATCGGGTATTTATCACTTCGCAACTTTACTCGGGGGCGATGGGCGGGATAGAAGGCGCGGATACTTATTGCAAACAGGAAGCGGAAAAAAATAATTATCCGGGGACGTATATGGCGTTTTTGGGGACAGATAAAGTTTCGGCGAGCGAAAGGATCACCAAGGATGGAGTTTTTGTGGAAGCGGAGCCGATCGGCAAATTACCTGAAGGACGGACATGCCATCGATTGATCGCGGAGAGTGTGCAAAAAATGCTTGACAAAACCCGTTTACCTAAGGCGCTGGCTGAAATTGAATTGAGTGAAACTTTTGCAAAACGGCTGGGGGAGATCTGGTACGGAAGGCGTACCGAATCGACAGATACGAAATGTTTGCAAATCCCGGTTTCGGGGGTGATCGGGGCGTTTTCGGGGACATATACTTGCCAGGATTGGAGCCTTAACAAGCGGCAGGTGTATACCGGGCCCGTGCCGTCTGAGGCGGATCTGCCGCGCTGCTATGATAAGGAAGGTAAGAGCGTGATGGCAAATTACTTTGGGGCGACCGCGGGTTTGCTGGATGACAGCCGGGCATTGTTGATTTCGGCCGATACTTGCGATAACAGCCATCGCATTATGTGCGTGGAGCAATAAGCAATAAGCAATAAGCAATAAGCAATAAGCAATAAGCAATAAGCAATAAGCAATAAGCAATAAGCAATAAGCAATAAGCAATAAGCAATATAGTTAAAAAGTATAAAGGTGGTAAAGTGGAAAAAGATACGATGACAAAAATTAAATAATAAAATGTGGTGCTAAGCGTAGGTTAACGCTTGGCGCCAAAACTAGGTTCCGCGACGCGTCGCGGAACCTAGTTTTGGTTTCATGTCAGATTCCAAGTTTCCATAGATTGAACCTATGGAAATTGGGTAAGTAAAGCTTTTCGGTTTTATTGCGTAGGGTATCTTCGTCGAGTCATATTCCGCTTTGCTTCGGGAGTTTTTGTTCTATTTAACGGGGAAAATTTTAATCTTCCCATTTCCTTTTGATCATGGAAGGCGCCTCGCCGCAGTAGCGGCGGAAAACGCGCGGAATTATAAAGTAAAGCTCGATTTCATTTTTCTTAATAATTGTTTGTTTAATAAAAAAAGCGCCGGGCAGCGTTTAAAAAATAGGGTTTACAAAATAAAACAGAGGAGAGAAAGAAAAGGTTAAAATATTCGATCCAGATCGAACTAAGTTCGACGGACCGGCATTCTTGCCTTGGTGGCAGGTTGATTGTCTTGAGCAACCGGGGTCGATGAAACATCGACGGTCTGGTTGTTTTTGACAAACATCGGTGTCACTATTTCTTTAATCTCCTCATGGGTCTGGTTATTGTTAACCAAGGCCATAAATTCTTTTAATTGATCGCTCGTGTTATTACCGAGTGCGCGATCCACAAACTCGGTTGTATTGAAGTTGACTTTACCGTTATCAACTTCAACCGATTTCCAGGCGTCATTTGCGCCTTTCTCTCCTGCAGCCTTAGCTTCTTCGGCGTAGGCTGTTAAGTTCAGGGAAACCTCATAATCCCCATACTTCAACGTTTTTGTTCCGTTGTTGTATTTTGTTTGGTCGAGGATTTGATCGGTTCCTGCGTTCCAGACATCGGTTAAGACGTTCCGGAGCGAAACTTCATTATCGTTCTGGGCGTTACCACTATTGCAAAAGATTGCAATAGCCAGGCACAGCATAGCTATGCCTATAAATACATTTCTTAGATTTCTTGACATATAGGAGAACCTCCTAATCTTCGTTGTTTTTATTCCAAAAGCTATTCCACGCTCCCTTCAAGTCACCAAGAACTTGTTTTCCGGTTTCAATCGGGTGTTCCTGAAGACCTTCTGCGGTTGTCTCAAGGTAATCAACGGCAGCTTCGCCTTGTTGATACTTTTCGTACGCCTGCAGACCACCGTCAAGACTTTCTTGAAGAGGTTCGCTAAACATCATTACCAATACTGTGCAAACTAGGAAAATGCTTAGTAGTCCGATTGCAGTTATTCTAACCGCCCATCCGAAGTAGTTTCGGAAAGCGATTACAAACAACACAATCAGAATGACTACTGTCCACCATGGGCTTATTAAGTCCATGAATGGAGCTATGATTGCAGCCATTGCCGCGATTATAATTGCGACAATTTCTGCACCTTTCTTAAGTTTGCCCCAGAAAATGATGACGGCGGCAATGACGATTAATGCCAGAGCTCCAATAATCATTTGTTCTGGTGTGATGTTCAGCTCTTCCTTCTTGTCGGTTATTTTTGCGAGAAGAAGGATAAATTCTTTCAATAATTCAATCCATTCCATGGCTGATTCTCCTGGCTAAATTATACCATAAAAATGGCAAAAAGTCAATGGTTGAGATAAGCGGGGTTTGGGGGTAAAATAAGCTTATAAATGAATGATTTAAAGGATAGGACAAGTATCTATTTTGAAGATTTTAAAGCTAATTTACCCTTTTCGATGGCTAGGGGTTAAATTTTTAGGGACCAAGCTTCGGGACAAGGCCTAGGAATTTGATATTGAAAATAAATTACACGAGGGAAAAATGAAAAAAGCGGTAAAAAAAGAACAATTCAGCAAAGGGGAAATTGCGATCTATAAGGCAAGATCCGGCCCGGAAATCCGGGTTAATTTGGATAAGGAAACAATCTGGCTGGCGCAAAAGCAAATTGCGGCGCTTTTCGATACAGAAAGAAGCGTGATCACCAAGCATTTGAAGAATATTTTTAAAGATAATGAATTGAACGAAAAGTCAGTATGTGCAAATTTTGCACATACTGCCAAAGATGGGAAAATTTATAAAACCCAATTTTATAGTTTGGATGCGATTATTTCGGTGGGCTATCGAGTCAATTCGAACAAAGCAACGCAATTTAGGATCTGGGCGAATAGAATATTGAGAGATTATTTGGTAAAAGGTTACGCGATAAATGAAAATCGAATATTGCAGGCTCAGGATAAAATCAAAAAGCTGCAAGAAGCGATTGTTTTTTTGAGAAATAAAGCGCAGGCAAAATTGCTAGCGGGGCAGGAAAATGAAATTTTAGCATTATTGGATGATTATGCTAAAACGTTGCGGATATTGGAGCAGTACGATATCGACGCGGTGGCGTTGAAAAAAAACGGCCAAGGTAAATTTAGGCTTGGCTATGAAGACGCCATAAAAGTGATCGATAAAATAAAACCGAGTACAAAAAAATTGTTTGGGGTTGAATATGAAGGAAAATTCAAGGGGATAATGGGTGCGGTTTACCAAAGTTTTGGCGGAAGCGAGCTTTATGTATCGATCGAAGAAAAAGCGGCGCATTTGTTGTATTTTATTATTAAAGATCATCCGTTTGCCGATGGTAATAAGCGGATCGCGTCTTTTTTGTTCGTTTACTTTTTGGATAAAAACAATTACCTTATGCGACAAAGCGGCGAGCGAAAAATTAACGATAACGCATTGGCGGCCTTGGCGTTATTGATCGCGATCAGCGATCCAAAAGAAAAAGATAAAATGACAAAAATTGTTACTAATTTACTGGCGGAATAGTTATGAAGAATCCATTTAGGCCGATATCGATATCTTTGTCGCCCAATATGCAGGCCGATGATGTGAGGCTGGCTTTTTTGCTGTGGTGCGGGATAAAAAAAGCGCGCGGCGGCGCGGTTTTGGAATTTGAGCAAGAATTCAAAAATTATCTGGGCGTTAAAGGCGCGTATTCGTTCAATAGCGGCCGTTCGAGCCTGATGGCGATATTGCGGGCTTTGGAGTTGGGAAAAGGCGCCCAGGTGCTTTTACAGGCTTTTACGTGTAATGCGGCAGTCAATCCAATTCGCTGGGCGGGGTTGGAACCGGTATTTGTGGATTGCGACCAAAATTATAATTTATCGGTTGGTGATCTGGAAAAGAAAATTACTCCTAGGGCGCGTGCGGTAATGGTGCAGCATACTTTTGGGCAGCCGGCGGACATAGATGAAATTGTGGAAGTTTGCCGGAAGCATAATTTGGTGTTGATCGAAGATTGTGCGCACGCGCTGGGTGCGGAGTACAAGGGTAAAAAAATCGGTACTTTCGGCGAGGCCGCGTTCTTTTCTTTTGGCCGGGATAAGATGATCTCGTGCGTTTATGGAGGAATGGTTGCGGCTAATGATGAGCAACTCGCAAAAAAGATTAATAATTATCAGCAAAAAATCGGTGATCCGATGCCGGCATGGACGCGGCAACAATTATTGCATCCGGTGTTAATGGCGGGGGTGATATTGCCAACTTATTCGGTTTTGGGCAAGTATTTGCTGGTCACTTTGCAATGGTCCAGGATTCTATCCAAAGCCATTCATTGGAAAGAAAAAAGAGGGTTGCGGCCGGATTATTTTCCGCGGCGAATGCCGGAAGCGCTGGCGAAGCTGGCTTTAAAACAATTTAAGAAATTAGAAAAATTCAATGCGCATCGCGCAATAATTGCCGATTTTTATTATAATGAATTGAAAGACAGTGATTTTTATTTGCCAAATACAACACCGGACAAGAAAGCGGTTTATTTAAGGTTTGCAGTGCGGCACGAAAAGGCGGAAAAAATAATAAAAAAAGCATGGTCGAAAAATTTGCTTTTAGGAGATTGGTACCGTACGCCGGTGGATCCGTTTGACACGCGGCCGGAAGCGATCGGCTATAAAAAAGACAGCTGTCCCAATGCCGAAAAGTTTGCCGGGAAGATGGTCAATTTGCCGACGCATATAAATATTGAGACCGCCGAAGCGACAGCAATTGTTAAATTTTTAAAGGAATGGAAATAATCGAAATCAATAAAAAAGCTGATTGGGACGGTTTTATGCAAAAAATAAAGGAAAAGAGTTTCCTTGATTCTTGGGAATGGGGCGAATTCCAGATAGGACAAGGGCATCCTATAAGACGGTTCGGAGTTGTGGATAATTCAGTATTGCTTGCGGCGGCGCTTGCGGTTAAAATAAAAGCAAGAAGAGGTACTTATATCCTGATCCAGCATGGTCCGACAGTAGCCAGTAAAGACCAAAGCGAAAAACAGGAAATTCTAAAAGAATTGTTTTTTCGATTGGCTGATTGGGGCAAGCAAGAAGGAGCGTTTTTTATCCGGTGCGCGCCGCTGATGGAACGCAATAAAGAAAATATTGGGGTATTCGAGAATTTGTTGATAGGCGGAAGTAAATTCATTGAGGCCCCGATGCATGCTAATGCCTATGAGGCGACATGGAAGCTTGATATTTCGCCGACAGAAGACGAGTTGATGAAGGGGATGCGTAAAACGACGCGCTATGTTATTCGGCAGGTGCAAAAAAATCCCGATGTTTTAATTGAGCGAAGCGATAAGATATCGGATCTTGAGGTTTATGCAGAACTGAATGACGCGGTGGCGCAACGCCAGCAGTTCGTGCCGTTTTCCAAGGATTTCATAAGAAAAGAATTTGAAATTTTTGCTGAACAGGGGCAGGTGTTGTGGTTTTTAGGAAAATATAGTGATCGGACGATCGCGGCATCAATGGTGGTTTTTTGGCAGGGTTGTGCGTATTACCATCAAGCGGCGTCGTTGGGGCAATATTCCAAATTATCAGTGCCGTATTTGCTGCAATGGGAGGCAATAAGGGAGGCAAAGCGGCGCGGGTGTCGGGAATATGATTTCTGGGGTTATATTGATCCTAAAACGAATCCAAAGCATCCTTGGGCAGGGCCGACGCTATTTAAAATGGGATTTGGAGGGGAGGCATATGAATATATTAAAACACAAGACTTGCCGATCTCATGGAAGTATTGGCCGGTGAGATGGTTTGAGCAATTTCGGAAGTTGAAGCGCGGTTTGTGAAATGTTTGTTTGGTATTTTTAAATATATAAGCTTAGGTTACAAAAAAATCAACAATGCCTCGCCGCATTTATAAAAAACCGCATCGAGCAAAAAAGAAGAAAGCTTTGCTGGCCAAGGCATCTTTTTGGAAGTTGTTTTTTGGACTGGGTATTGTTGGCGGGGCGGTATGGTGCGTATGTTTTTCGCCGGCATTGGAGGTGAAAGAGATCAAGATCAGCGGGGCGGAGAAAGTTAGCGACAAAGATTGCGCCAAGATGATCGAAGATGAAGTAAATAAAAAAATCGCGCTTTTCGATTCGAAAAGCATCCTGCTTTTCGATATGGAGCGCACGAAGAAGGAGATTTTAGCCAAATTTCCGCAGGTGCAGGATATCAAGATTGAACGGCAATTTCCTTCAAAGATCTCGGCTTCCGTAGAGGAGCGCCGGGGAGTAGCGATGGTGTCCGGTCAAAGCGGGGCAAAGTATGCGGTTGATATCGATGGGATCGCTTTTGAGGAAGTATCGTCAGAAACTGGTATGATCGAAATCTCGAATCCCCGGCAGGAAATAAGCTTGGGGAAGCTGGCATTGTCAAAAGATATTTTGAACGGGATATTACGCATTAAAGGTGAAGCGGAATCGTCGGGTGGCATACGCGTTGCGGCGGCGGAGATCGCGACTCCGGAAAGGGTAAATATACTTACTGAAGGCGGTTGGTATGTTTATTTCAATCCTTTGAAAGATATTGATGGGCAGCTCGCGAAATTTATTGCCGTGATGGCCGATGATTCATTTAAAGCAAAGGCAGGCAATCTAGAATATGTGGATGTGCGTTTTACAAGGGTATACTTGAAAGAAAAAAACGAAATCAGCGTTGAAAGTGGTATTGAGGATATAAAAGCGGATGGAAATTAATGAATAAGGCCGGCGCCAAAGGCGCTTTTTTGTTATAAAATCGCGGTTGCGGAATTGTGTAACAGTTTGCGCGCCAAAAAACAAAAGATTGTGTTTCTAGGTCGTTTAAAAATTAACTATTAAGCGTTTCAAATCCGGGATCGTTTGCCAAAAACCCTGATTTCTATTAAAAACCGCCAATCGCGCGTCGATATAAAGGTATTATATCTCCTTGCGATTGGCGGTTTTCGCTACGGAATCAGGGGTTTTGTCGAGATATTAATTTTTAAACAACCTCGTGGCGGTCTTTTGTTTTTGGAGTTTTAATCGATCCGGTAGACGAAGATCGAATGTCCGATTACAGCAACTGGTTGATAGGCATTGAGCCAGGAATATTCGCCACTTTTTATATCCATTCCCGGTTTGGGGATGGCGCGCTGGCCTTGCAGGAAGGTGGCGGAGACCGCCAAATAGCTATCAGGGGGGAGTTCGTTCTTGTCACGCGAGCTCCACCATGCCTGATAGCGGTCGCCAAAGTAATATTTTGCATCGGCGCCGCCGAAATAATCGATATAGATCTGGCTAATATTATTTTCTTGGGTCCAAATTTTCAAACGCTTGAGATCTTGCCCCCAATCGGTATTGGAATCAACGGCGATCTTGTAGCCATTATCCATGCCGCCGCTGAATTCGTTATAATAGGCCAGGAAGCTTGGATAAGCCAATAAAACCGTGGTTAATTGCCAAACACATAAGGCGCCGATAAGTGCGCGTCGCCAGAAAATACCACGGGCAAACGCGGCGGCGCCGCCGGCGGCCAGCAAAATGGTGAATGGGAATACTGGCAACAAATGGCGGATGCCGATATTTAAATTGCCGCCAATACTGCTTGTCCAATAGATTGCGATAAATAATACCATTGCCAGCTGCGGCAGGTATTTGGCGATGAATTGGCGTGATAAGATAATGAAGTTGCGGCGCGGAAGATTTTTTAATTGTGTTAGTGCCACAACTACCGCAATAAGGGTAAGCAAATGGAACGCGATAGTTTCTTTAACCAAATACATTATCGGAAAATACGATCTCCAGCTGGTTTTTGAAACTTCGCCAAAAAAATAAGTGGTGTTGCCGCCGGAGACTCGCTGGGTAACCATCATCACTCCCAAAAAATATTGCGCGTAAGGCCTTAAAATCGGCTTATCGGCGGCCCAAACGATCGCGGCGGTTCCCAGTTTGAATCCATGCGTTTCCAATATTGATTTGGAATCACTGATTTGTTTTTGCGGCGGATAATTCCAAACATGGAATTGATAAACCGGCCAAATGACCAAAAAACACACACTAAACGATACCGCCAAAATTCGGAACAGCTGGGTGAAATTTATCATCTTAGCGCTCCAGCAAATCAGGGTCAGCAAAATGAACGTTGGAAAAAGCAATATCATTGAGAATTTTAGAAGTTCGGCGATGCCGAGGGCGACCCCGGAGGCGATAATATTACGCAAGGTGGGTTTTTGCAGGGATTTGACAAAATAATAGGAAGCGACAAAAGCGCCCAGTGCAGCCGCAACATCGGTGGTGACCAGGTGGCCATGGGCTAAAAATGTCGGTGAAAAAGAATATAGAAATAATGCCAATAGCCCGGCAAAATTTCCGTAGAGCTGGCGCGTCCATTTGTAGACAAAAATTCCTAGCAGAAGCATGAGCATGATCATAGGCAAGCGCCCCAAAAAGATCATTTTGTCGGCCGGATTTTGCATTTTAAATAACAGCGTTTCACCGAAATCCCATTGGCCGTTGACCATTGTGGTCCAGGCTTCCGAGGTATAGGGGAAATTTATTCCGGGAACCAAAAGGAGCGGAAGTCCGGCAAGGTCTTTAACCAGAGGCGGGTGTTCCGGGTTTATGCGCATGTCTTTTTGGGTGATGTAGGAGTACCCGGCGGGAAGATGGCTTTTTTCATCCATGGTAAGCGAATCGCCGCTCATTACGGCAAGCGATAAGCAAAGACACGCTAAAAGAAAAAATGCGGCGATGATATTGCTGATCTTGTTTGAAATTTGCATGCTTTTTATTTTAATTATTGGATTGATTCGGGCGAGATGTCGAAATATTTGATATTATCCCTACCCTGCAACATCCCTTGAGGGAATAATGCGGCCAGTTGCTTATATATTTCCGGATCTTCTTTCATTAAAACAATCGCGGTTTTACCGGTTAGTGCCAGGTGCGGAATATCTGCGGGCTTGGCGAACCGGGAATAGTAGCGGCATTCTTTTTTTAATGCCGGCGAGGCGTGTTGCCAGCAGTATGCGGTTTCTGCGAACATTACGGTTTGCGTTGGTACAGGGATGCCGTCGGGGTAGGGTATGGCAACCCCATCTTCATTGGCAATAACTACGGTTTGCCAGCCTTCCAGATTCATTTTTGAGGTAAAATTGCCAATATCCACATAATTTGAAGTAAACGCTCCTTGGGTATTGGGGTTTTGGCCCCATTCGATAAAATAACGGTTGAATTCAAAATACAAGACCGCTCCGATCACTAAAACCGATGCGGGCAGCATAATAACGCCGGTTTTTTTAACCCCATTTTTTTTCAAAAATTTTTGTCCCTCAAAATAAATCGCGGTTATGCCAAGAGCCGCGAATATCATTACCGGCGGGATAACCCCGATGGTCCGCAGGGCGTGAGGAATGCTTTCGATCGTCAATATGCCGGGTAATAAAAGAAATCCAAACCAGAGCAATAAAGTACCGATTGCAATTGAGTCTGTGTTTAAGCGGTTGGGGTTATCGCGGGAGAATAAGCTTTTCCAGAGTATTTTGATCGCAATAACAAGTCCGACGAAAAAAAAGATCCCTACCGGCCAAAAAAGAATAGGTGTGGGCGGATAATTATGCCGCCAATTTTGATCGCCATAAAAATTAAACATTGCCAGGTGGGCGGCCAGCGAAAGGCCGGTGGCGGCGATAGGATTATCCGCAGTGAGTACTGAAGTTTGTCCGGCCCGGCCTAAAAAATCGGCGGGGTTTTGCAAGAAATAGATACCGATCGGCAATGCAGTGAAGAACGCTGATATAAGCATTGTTGCCGTAACACTAACAAAAACAGATTTTTGCTGCCAAAGGCGAACAAGCCAAAATCCAAAAATGCAAAAAAGCAGAGGAACGGCCAGTCGGAAGCTTATGTAAGTATAAAATCCCAAGCCGAAAAAAATTCCCGAAGCAATTGCCCAGATAAACGAATTTGGCCCGGTATTACCGCGGCGCGACCCAAAGGCTTTCCAAAGAAAGTATAAGGAGAAGGCAATGAAGAATGGTACCATTATGGCGCGGAATCCGATGCGGGAAAAATTTACATGCCAGAAAGAGACCGCAGTAAAGAACGCGGCTAGCAGGGCGATTTGCTCCTTGCGGTTGTCGAATAGCTGCCGCGCCAGCAGGTAAACACCTAAAACCGTTAAAGTGCCAATGACCGCCGCGGGAAATTTCAGCGCCCAAATGCTAATGCCGAAAACCATCATGGTCCAAGCGTCCAGCCATATGATCAGACCTTCACGGCCATTGTTGTTTTGGTAAAAAACATCAAAATTACCACTTTGGAGTGTGCTTAGGGCGTCCATCCCATTGACGGCAACGTCAGGGTAGAGTCCGGGCGGAATCGAATCTAGTTCATAAAAACGAAAAATAGAGGCAATAAAAATGATGGCGCCTATCAAAATTAAGCTAATATGTTTTTTCGGCAATTTCATAGATTTCTATTAAAAACCAACAGTTTTTACTGGTTAATTTCATAATACCTAATTCCATCTTTTTCGGCGATTTTTCCTTTTGGATAGATCTGCGAAAGCCATTCGAAAATTATGTCGAAATCTACCAAGGGCACGATCGCGGTTTTCCCATTTATTTTCACATCCCGTATTTGATCTAATTTTATGTAAGAGGAATAATACCGGCAGGACTGGTTTTTAAAGGGGTTTTGACCGTAGCACATTTTACTAATTTCAATAAATTTTACGGTATGGGCGGCGACAGCGGGACCGTCGGGGAATGGTACCGGGGCGCCTTCCATATTCACGATCACGACTGTTTGCCACCCCTGGTCGTGCAAAGACCATGTTAGTTGCCCGATATCGGCAAAATCGGTCATGAAAGCATAACGGAGCCAGGGATTGTTGGCCCAATTAACGAAATAAAACAAATAGCATTGAATTGGTACCGCAACGATAACGATCAATGCCAAGAAGAATAATGCCGGTTTGGGGAAGATCTTGCGCATACGGGTGTAAACCGCGGGCGCGCCAATGGCACTCAATATCATGACTGGAGGGATGACGCCAATGGTCCGCAATGCATGGGGTATGCCTTCGAATGTTAAAATGCCGGGCAAAAGCATTATGGCGAGCCAGAGCAATAATAGCGCACAAACCCGGGAGTTATTGTCTAAAACCTTTTTTTTCCAGGCGAAAACGACGGTTTTGGCGCATTTCCAAATTCCCATCAAAAAAAACAAGCCGACCGGGAAAAAAAGCGCTGGCGCGTAAGCGTAATTATGCCGCCAGTTAGGGTCGCCGCGGAAGTTGAACATTCCCAAATGCTTAACAAGCGATTCCGAAAAATAATATGCGGGATTTGGTGTTGCCCATACCGCAGTCTGGCCTTGGCGTTCCAGGAATTGCGCTTGGTTATGGAAGAAATAAACACCCATTGGCAGCGCGGTAAAAAAAATTGCCAAAAGCGCCGCCGCCATAAGCTTGATGAACTTTTTTTTGTTGTCCAAATAATCAAAATACCAAATAATAAAAACCGCAAGGAATAAAAGAACCGCAAAACTGAATACGGTATAGGTGTAAAATCCCAAACCGAACAGTAATCCGCCGGCAATTGCTGCCCAAATTTTCTTCTCTTTGAATGCTTTCCACAAAAAAGCCGTTGCCAAAACCAAAAAAAACGGTACCAGGATGGCGCGGAATCCGATTCGCGACAAACTCACGTGCCAAAAGGCAGTACCGCAGAAAAAAGCGGCAAGAAGGGCGATATTGCGATTCGTGGCGGATTTGATCTCATTATTGGCGTGCAGGGCAATTGATTTGCCGAATAACTGGCAGCATAAGAAAAATATTGCCAAAACCGTTAAAGTTCCAATTAACGCGGCGGGAATTTTTAGCGCGGTTGTATTAACTCCAAACAAGGCCATCGATAATGCGTCCAGCCAAATGATCAGGCCTTCGCGGCCATTGCTTTCGGGGTAATAAATTTGAAAATTGCCGCTTTTAAGGCTTTCGAGAGCGAGTGTTCCATTAATTCCGACGTCCTGGTACAGGCCGGGCGGCAGGGAATCTAGATTATAGAACCGAAAAAAAACCGAAATTGCGATTATTGCAAACAAGCAGCATGCAGTTGTCCATTTAACGGGAATTTTCATCTTTTTTGAAGCAGTAACCGGCGATCGTGAGTCCTATTGGTAGTGGATGTTCTTTTTTGATTAAAAAATTATCCAGGGACAACAGGTGGTAGCAAAAATCGTTAATCCAGCGAGGAAGATTTAATCGGTCAACCGCGCCCGCGGAATTTTTTTTTGCCATGCGCAAAAGCGAAATCGGCAGAAAAAAAATCGAATTCCAATAATAATATTTTTTTTCTTTAAAAACAGAAAAAATATGATCCAGTTGTTTTTTGTCATAGCGGCGCAAATGACGGAGGGCTTTGTCGTGGCTACTCATTACTTGAGGGAACGCGGGAACGGTGAAGAGCAGCGTGCCACCATTTTTCAATACTCGGTTGATCTCTTCAACGGCCAGCCGGTCGTTTTCGATGTGCTCAAAGACGTCGAGAGAGACAGCAATATCAAAATAACCATCACTATAAGGCAAGCAGCAGGCGTCCGCAGTTTTCTTTTCAACGCAAAGATCATTGTCAATCATTGCCAAGGCGCGTTCGTTCTTGTCGATCACGTAGCTGGATCCGAATTCATTTAAAACGTTAAGTTCATCGCCAGTGCCGACGCCAATGACCAGTATTTTTGCCCCCTTTTTGTTTTTGTAGGTTTTGGATACCAGGATTTTTATTAAATTGTTTTTAGCCTTAAACCAAAAAAAATTGGAATCATATCCGGCCGATAAGTCGTTGTAATCCATCAAATAAATTTATTGCTTTTTTTATTATACCCCAAACAATCTGTTATTGAAGGCGGACATCATCTAAAGACAACCTATCGAACAACCAGATTTATGAAGCGCAAATTTTGTGGTCGAAGCGGATCGTATGCTACAATGACAATAATAATAAGGGGGAAGCAACAAAATGGCGCCAAAAAAAATGGATAATTCGCAAAACCAAGGCAAATTGGTTTTTGGCGAGCATAATTCGACTCCCATCAGCGGCAAAAAGATATTTGTTAAAATTATTGAAAGTGCGGATAAAAATGGGCGTGAGGTGAAAATGGAAAAAGCGGCCGGCCAGGGTACCGCACCAACCCGGTATAAGAAAAGGCTTTACGATCCGGAAGAAAGAAGTCCGTTTGCTTTGAGCCGGAGCAAGGTTGACATGTTTTTAAAATGTCCCAGGTGTTTTTACCTGGAGCAGCGCTTGGGAATCAAAATTCCGTCTGGGCCGGGTTTTTCGCTTAATTCCGCGGTTGATCATTTGCTAAAAAAGGAATTCGATATCCGCCGTGCCGAGGGCGTGTCCCATCCGCTAATGGCGTCCTATGGGATTGAAGCCGTGCCAGCAAAACATGAAGAGCTTGAGATATGGAGGGAGAACTTCAAAGGAATTCGAGTAGTGCATCAGGCGACAAACTTCGAATTATTCGGGGCGATCGACGACCTTTGGGTTAATGACCGGGGCGAATACCATATTGTGGACTATAAAGCAACCAGCACGGTGCATGAAATATCTTTAGACGATCAATATAAGAAATGGTACAAGATCCAGGCGGAATTCTATCAGTGGTTGTTTCGGGCTCGGGGTTTTGCGGTGAGTGATACGGCTTATTTTGTCTTCGCGAATGCAACTAAGGACCGTTTGGCTTTTGATGCCAAGCTGGAATTTAAGGTAACGATTGTGCCACATGATGGCAACGATTCGTGGGTAGAGGGAACACTTAAAAAGATGAAAAGTTGCCTTGATGCGGCAAATCCGCCGGTGCCGAACGATAATTGCGAATATTGCCAATATATCGAAAAAGCTAAGTTGATAAAATAAACTACCCCGGGGCAGAGCCCCGAAGTATTCCTATCGCTTCGCTGTCGCTTCGCGGATAGGATAAGTTTGTTCAACCTCCGCTTCGCTCCGGGCAGGCATCCATCCCCGAGGCAAAGCCTCGAGGTATTTTGTCAGTTGAATAAAAATATGAAAAACAGTAAAGCGGCCATAAAAAAAAGCAATGCCGAAATTTTTTTGGATATTTTTAACCAGATAGATTCCTATTTGCGGAAAATTTCGAATTACGGGGAGACGGTATCCCATATGTTCATTGTTGATAAGTTGAGCGAGAGTAAAAAGATAATTCGTGAACACCGGGAAGACCTTAAACTTTACGCACGGCTGCGTAACGCGATCGTTCATAATCCGTTCGGGGCCGAAATCGAAGTGATCGCCCAGCCAAATCCTAAAATCGTCAAGAAATATTCGACGTTGCGGGACAAAATCATCAATCCGCCGCTGGCGCTGGAGATCGCGATCCCGACTAAGAAGATATTTTCCACGAAGCTTGAGGTTAATGCGCGTGATGTGATGCGGGTGATGGCCGACCGGGTTTTTTCGTATGTTCCGGTTTTAGATGATTGCCAGAAGATTATCGGTATCTTTAGCGAAAATACGGTTTTTCTTTATTTGACCAGAAATGAGATCTGCGCCGTAGACAGCCAGACTAGGATCAGTGAGTTTTTGGAATATTTGCCGGTTAACCAGCATGCAAGCGAGGATTTTGAGTTTGTTGATAACCATGCGACGGTGGCGGATGTGCGCGATCTTTTTGAACAAAGCTCGGCGCGGCGCAAGCGATTAGCCGCGGTTTTTATCACTGGCAATGGGCGCCAAGACGGCACCTTGATGGGGATGCTGACATCTTGGGATATCGCGGGTAATAATAAATAATAATTAATCAATAAATATGGTAATCGAACCAATAATATGGAGGAGGAGCGTGCGCCAATATTCGGAAGAACCGGTGCTTGATGAATCTGTGAATGACATTATTAAAGCAGCGCATTTTGCACCGTCAGCAATGGGAAAACACGCGATAGAATTCGTTGTTATTAAAGATGAAGCGGCCAAGGAAGGATTGTCGCGGATAATCGGCCAGGATCCGGTCGCAAGTGCGCCGGTATTATTGCTTTTGGTGGTAAATGCCGATATCTCGCCGATGCCCGAGCATGATCTGGCGGTGGGAAGTTCGTTTGCGATGGTGCAAGCGGCGGCAATGGGATTGGGCACGGCTTGGATACATATCGAAAAAGACCAAAAGAAGGAAATACGCAAAATCCTAGATATTCCCGAAAATTACGATTTTATAAATATCATTCCCATTGGTTATCCCAAGGACGAATTGCTTGACCATAGCGATAATGATTTTGACCGCGGGAAGATCCATTCGGAAAAATTTTAGATATGAAAATCGTACGCACAATATCAATGCTGTTTTTTTTGTTGGTTTTGGGAGTGGCGGCGGTTGCTGCGGTTTTTGAGTTGAGAGGGAGGCAGCAACAACAGAAAGATACGATCATGATCATGCGCGGGGAGAATGTGCTGCAAATCGCCGATGACCTCAAGTCGGAGGGTTATATTAAAAGCAAGATTGTATTTTTATTTTACGCGGCGATTTCGGGTAACTTAAAGAACTTGAAAGCCGGAGAATACGACCTTAAGGGGCTAGGTTATGCGGGGGTTATCGACAAGATGGCGAGGGGTGATATTGTTGAGAGACGAATTACGATCGTCCCGGGGTGGACAGTTTTCGATATATTTGAATATTTTAAGAAAGAGGGGCTGGCAGTTGAAGGCGAGCGGAAAGATTTATTTTCCGCACGCGATTTGGCGGGGGAATTTAATTTTTTGTCCGGTATACCGGAAGGGGCGGATATGGAGGGGTATTTATTTCCTGATACCTATCAGGTTATAAATGGGGCGACGGGTCGCGATGTCATACGTTTGGCGCTCGCAAATTTTGATTCGAAAATAACTTCGGATTTGCGCCAACAGATGGAAAAACAAGGCCGGACGTTATTTGAAGTAGTGGTCATGGCATCAATACTCGAGAAGGAGGTTACGAGTCTGGAAGATAAAAAATTGGTTTCGGGGATACTATGGAAGCGTCTTAGGGCGGGAATGCCGCTTCAGGCAGACGCTACGTTGCTTTATTCTAAAATTTCCGAGGTGGCAGTATTCGATAAGGCCAGTGAAAGCCGTTATAATACTTACAAATACAGCGGCTTGCCGGTTGGTCCTATTTGTAATCCTGGCCTGGAAAGCATCGAGGCGGCATTTGAGCCGCTGGATTCGGATTATTGGTTCTATCTAAGCGCTCCGGATGGATCGACTATTTTTTCTAGGACTTATGATGAGCATTTGGTAAATAAAGCTAAATATCTTGATACGGAAAAGTAATTTGCCGATTGGTTCGGTTTTAGGAAAATGATCATTAGCGGTTAATGAAATTTTGACAATAGTTTTTGTGTATTGTATAATAAAGGGTAAATAAACACGTTGTTCGTGTTTTTTAATTTTTGAATCATGCCAACAAGGCAATTGTTCCAGTCAAAGTGGCAGCTAGCGGCCCGGGTAGTTCCTTGGGTGATTGCAATCGCGCTGGTAAAATACTTAACCCACCTAATGGGTTGGGAATTTTTGAGTATGAACGGGATATTCGCGGCTTTTATTTCGGCAAATATTTTTCTTATTGGGTTCAACATATCGGGAGTTCTGTCGGATTTCAAGGTTGGAGAAAAGCTCCCCGGGGAATTAGCGGCACATATTGAGGCGATCGCCGATGAGTGCATATATGTTTTGAAAAGCAAAAATGCGCCTGTTGGCAGGGATGGTTTTTTGTATTGTATTGATTTTACGAATAGCGTATTAAGCTGGCTTTATAAAAAAGTTAAGACAAAGGAAATTTTGGGCAAGATCGGCGGCTTTACGGATATTTTTTTAGCATTCCAGGAGCTGAGCAAAACTTCGTTCATCAGTCGCTTAAAGCATGAGCAATCGGAAATCCGGAAGGCGGTAATGCGCATACATACAATTCGAGAGGTGCGCTTTTCGGAAGCGGCGCACGCGATTGCCCAAATTATCAGTTTTACCATAATTGCGGCAATGATTTTTTTGAGGATCGATCCATTTTCGGAAAGTTTGTTTTGTACCGTATTCGTATCGTTTGTTTTCATATATATGCTTTTTTTGATCCGAGATCTAGATGATCCTTTTGCTTATTACGATAAAAAACATTCTGTAGAAGAAATATCACTGCATGCGCTTGAGGATCTAAGCGAGCGCTTGGAAACGAGGCGGAAGGGCATTGATAGTTTGTTGAAAGATAACAAAAGACGGCGTTGATGCCGTCTTTTGTTTGAATCTCCGGTTAGATTATTTTCCACCACATACCAGGAAAGCCAATAGCTTGCAATATCAGCCCGACAATGACCCATGCAAGTATCAGGATGGCGTAGCCAATTCCGATCGCTTTCCAGGAGGTTTTGATTTTTGCCCAAATTTCAGGTGTTTTAAGCGATGAGTAGAATATCAGCGCCGTAACGAGCACTAATATCGGCAAAAGCCAGATGGCAAATTTAAAGAGCGCGAAATCCAGCGCAACCTTGCCCATCAGAAATACGTGTTTTGGTTGGCAACTTTCCCTTTCGAGCCACGGAGTACTCGGGTCATCGTAATCGGCACCGCAAACAATAAGCGGCTGCTTATTAGCAGTTTCTTGTTCGGCAAGAACAAATTTTGTAACGTTATTGGGGCCGACGCTGACGCAATTTTCGTCCAAACAAGGGGTTACCGTGAGTTCGTATGCGCCCAGACAATCGATTTTTATTTCGTCGGTGGTGGTACGAACAGTCTTTTCGATGACATCCTGGATGCACTCGGTGTTGTTGGCGGCGGGTTCGATCAGGGCAACAGTATAAAGATAGGCAACTGCTCCGGGTACCGCGCTCCAAGAAACAGTATGGGTGAGGCTACTAGCATAAATTGTGGAGTTATTGGCTGGTTGCTGGTTTTCTACCGGCATCAACTGCGCAGTTCTGATCGGCATATCGGCGGTTGCTTCTCCACAAACCGTACCGTTGGCATGAGCGCACGTTTTGATTTTCCAGGAATAAGCTTGCGATTGGTCAATATCGGGATAACCAACCGTAAGCGTAGGTTTAGTCAGATCGCTTTCTCCATCGATGATTACCGATTTTATTTCTTGTCCGGTTTTATAGAGCGTAAAAACATAGGATTTTGCTCCGGGAACCGCTTCCCAGTTAAAAATTACCGGAATTTGGGTCGTTTGCTTCAAAGAATCTTCCTTTGGTGGCCGGCCGGTGGTGCGGAAGGTGAACCAAGGCGACCAATCGTCACAGTTGGTTGAATTAAATTTAGAGCAGGCTTTAACCCGCCATTTGTATTCGGTGTCGGCTTTTAAATTCGGGGCGTCGAATTTAGCTTTGACATTTTCGGCGGTGTCACTATTAGGGACCGTAAGCCAGGCGGTTTTTTGCGCACTAATATCAAAGCTGGTTTCGAAAATAAATGAGTTGCTGCCGTCGGGAGCGGTCCAGGCGAGGCTTAGCGGAAGACCCACGGGTTGATTTCCTTGAGGGTCATCTTGGGGCGTGGTGGCCGCTGAATTGCCGATTGGTTCGGTTTTAGGAGTTAAGCTCCATGACTGGCCGTAATCGCTGCATTGAGATGAGCTTTCGTCGAAGCAGGTTTTCATTTTCCAAAAATACGTTTGGTCGCGGGTAAACAATGCCAGATCATTGCGGCCTTTTATGGGGTATTTCGTAGTAACTTCATTAATTGAGGTATCCAGCAGGATATCTTCGTCGATGCATTGGTTATTTTTTATCAGCAAGGGGTGGCATTTTTGGGTGCCGGTTTCATCGGAGGTTACATTGAGGCGGTATGATTTTGCCCATTGATTTGGGGTAACCTTGGTCATCCATGTTTTACACCATTCGACTTGCAAACCTTTAAAAGAAAGGCCGGTAGTGCTTTTGGGACCGTTCCAGTCCGGATCCATGGGGCTTTTGGGTTCAGGAAAGTCACCGGTAGAGAAACTCCATTTAACAAAGGGACCGCAGTTGGTGCAGTCAGAGGTGCAGCAAGCTTTTACCCGGTAAGTGATATCTTTTTTGCCGCTGCGGAAAAGGCAGGGGTTGCCGTCGGTAACACTATTGAAATAATCGCCATGAAGACATTTGCCCAAAACTTTTTTTTCGGCGTCATAAGTTGCGCCGGATACTTTTTCCGGTTCAAAGAGTTCGTCATTAGGATTGTCGATTTCGATATAGAAAGAATTCGCACCGTAATTTGATACCGCACCGAATTTTTTACTGCCGTCAGGGTTGAGCCCGCCTCCATCTTTCCAACTATTTAATGTCCAATCGAGCACGATCGGGAGGGTGTTATTTTTATTGCCCTTATCAGCGGCGGCATCATTATTTTTGGTTTGGTCATCGTACCAGCGCGGGTTTTCCGGTTGGTTTTCTGGTTTTAACAGGCAAACGTTTTGGCAGGAATGCGTGCCGCCTCCGGCATCGCACAACTGCCAAGGATCGCCCATACTGCTTTCTTTGACCCAGGTTCTGAAGGTGCAGCAAGGTTCCCACCATATATCCAGCAATAGGCCGGGACAATTGCCTTCGCAGGTATATTCTTTATGCTGTTCGCAAGGCACGCATTCTTCACCGGGCATTTGCGCCAAGGTGGTTGTTGCGTATGAGATGTCGAAAAAAAATATTAAACTGAAAAAAAATAATTTTGTTTTGTTGAAATCGAAAATTTTTTTTAAAAAAAACGATATATTCATTTTTTTTTAATTATTATTTTTATTTATTTGGCAGAGTGTTTTAATTTGCAGTTGGCGGACTCTTTCGGTGATGAAAAATAAATTACCGATTCGACTTTGAATCCACTCATTTATATTATGAAATAATTTTTGGATATAAGCAAATTAGTCGCGGGTAAAACAATAGCGAATTGCCGGCTTATTTTTGGATCAGAAGATTCGTATTATTAAAGTTGCGTCGAATATGGGATGAACAGGCCAAGGTTAATTGTTTTCCGGTATAGATTTTGAATAATTTTAAATTTTTGCGGCGGCGGATTGTTATTTGACAAATATAAAAAAATAGAATAGATAGTAAAATTGAGATGATGTCCTAGCCAATAATACAAGAAGTACTATTTGATAGGACATATGGAATGTTGTATTCATAGAAAGCTGTCCTGGCACCCGGTTAATTTTTCCTCCCTAACCGGGTACCAGAACAGCTTTTTAATTTTCAGCTTATTAAACCAATATATATAGTAAGGGTTTGCAAGGTTTTTGGGGTTGCATTATTGGGCAGATATTTGCTATCATTGATTAACGCCGCGCGTGGCGCGGATAGGTCGACAAATAAATAAGCCAAGCGCAATGCCTAAACGATAAAATGGTAATATGCAAAACAATGTAAAGGCGAGGCTGCTATTATTGACCGCGGTGGCGATCGGTTTGCTCTTGGGAGGAAATGTGCGAGCCGAAGTTGTCCAAGCCACAAATGTTGGCAGTATGGCAATTTCGCAGCAGGTCGAGCAAATAAAGCAGCGTATCGTTGAATTGTCTGCTGATATGCAGCGGGCAAGCCAACAAACTACGGTTACAGTGAGCGCGGAATTGACGCAAGAAAAACTCAATTACATTCAAAGCGAAGTCACCCGGATTGCTAAGGAGACAGCGCGCATAAAAGTTGAGGTAGAAGTATTTGTGGCGATACGCCAAATACAACAGCGATTGAGGGTTCTATCCGTGCAGGTGGCGCAGTATGTTGCCGAACAACAATCGAGAGTTGCCCAGGTCCAGCCGGGAGCTAGCGGGAAAGGAAGCGTGTCATCGGCTACCGAGGTTGAGGCAAAGATTGCCCAAATCAGACAGCAGATCACTGAATTGACGCAAGAACTTGAGGCGAAGAAGGCGGGCGGGCAAAAAGTGACCCAGGCGCCGTCGGATACCGGGGTTCAGGAAAGCAAGCAATGCAGTGGAGGTTCTTGTTTGGTAACGCCCACAGGAACACAATCGGAGCCGAAAATCGTTTCTACTCCGGTGACAACTACCAAAACTGAAAGCAAGGGGTTTTGGCAGTCGATCGGTGATTTCATTAAGAAACTTTTTACGTTTTAGTAAAAATAAGCTCCACAGCCTGTGTGGGGCAATCCAAAGAAACGGCGGGCAGGCCGTTTTTTTGTTGTTACTAAGGCCGGTTTTGGTTATAATTAATAATGTGGCACAATTTAATTTTAATTCGAAATATGTTGAAGATGTTATTGCCAAAGATAAGGACTAATGTAGTGGCGTTTTTTTTGCCATGCGAAGAGAATGATTACCGGTCGAAAATATTTTCGGGGAATTTTTTGGCGTATTTTTTCCTGGTGGCCGTGTTAATGAAAATCGGATTTGCGTTTTTTTTGTATTCATTCTCAAATAATCCGTTTTATGCCGACATAACCAAGACTGCATTAGTTGAGCTGGCCAATATAGAGCGCGCAAAGCATAATTTGCCAGCATTATCTTCTAACTCCGAGTTAGACCGCGCGGCATATTTGAAAGCCGAAGACATGGTTAAAAATGGTTATTTTAACCATGTGAGCCCATCCGGGGTAAGACCTTGGCATTGGTTTGATAAAGCGGGTTATGATTACAAGTATGCGGGGGAAAACCTGGCGATCGGTTTTCTGGATTCGACGGAAGTGCAAAAGGCTTGGACCGCGTCCCCGACGCACCAAGCGAATATTGTTAATAACAAATATAAGGAAATCGGGATCGCGGTACTCAAAGCCAATTTTGACGGCAGTCCGGCGACGGTAGTGGTGCAATTATTCGGGACAAAGCGGGGGAAGGCTCAAAATACATCTTTATTTCCAAGCCAGGCGATGGCCAGTTCTACTGGGGAAATTATGGCAGCTGCAGGTTCGGCCAAGAAAAATGTGCTAGGAGTATCAACGGAAGCGCCAGCCAATAATGAATCCTGGCCATACAGGCTGGCGGTTTTCTTTGCGCAAACATATTTTGGTTTGGTGCAAACATTGATCTATGTTTCTATGATCGCGGTAGTATTATTGCTGGTGGTGAATTTTACGATGAGGGCGGATTTCGAACATGCGGATCTATTGGCAAAGGCGGTGGGATTTGTGGCGGTAATGGCAGTTTTCGCACTTTTGGACCGCAATCTGGTTTCGGTGCTGATCCCGCATGTGTTGTCAATATATTAATTTTAATTCATGCCGGTTAGAACGAAAAAAAGAAAAAAAAGCAATGATTTCTGGCAGATTATTTTTCCCTTGCTGGTGTTGGCGTTCACGCTGGTGTTGGCGATATTTTGGGGAAATATCTCTTGGGTTGCCAACGGAGATGTTTGGCGACAGATGCTGGCTGATGCTTTTCCTCAGTATTTTCCGAGACCCTATGTGATGGCGCCAAAGCCAGTGATCATTTCAGGAAATCCCGAAGTTGATAATAAGCCGCAGATCAGGCCGTCCCAAAACGCAACCAGCTCCAACTCGGTACAAAACAAACCGCGTCGCGACATGATCACGATCCCGGGCATCAATATTACGGCGCCGATAATTACTTCGCAGACAAACGATACAAATGTATTGCATGGATTACTCGATTCGGGGGTGGTGCTTTACCCGGGGTCGGTACCGTTTGGGGATACTGGACAGACGGTGTTATTGGGCCATAGCGCGCCGGCCGGCTGGCCGAAGATAAAATACGATTGGGTATTCTCAAGGATAAACGAATTAAAGCGGGGCGATATGATCGTGATCACTTATAATCATGAAACGCGTTATTTCAAGGTGGTGAGCGCGCCGAGAGTGGTGTCGCCCAAATATGGCGTGCCGGAACCGACTGTGGAGGGGAATTCGCTGATGCTGGTTTCTTGCTGGCCGCCGGGGCAGGACTTGAGCCGGATCGTGGTGGAAGCGACGATTTTGGATAAGTGAGATAAAAATTTTATCCAGAGGTAGACCACGGCCTTAGCCGTGGAACCGATGGATGAGGAGTCCAGAGGAAGCATCCTCTGGTCGCCGCCCGTGGGTTTGTGCCACGGGAGGCGAAATTCCAAAATTTAAAAAATATAATTTCGATTTTAATAACAAAAAATACAGGCTTTGCCTGTTTTTTTGTTGAAATTGCTTTATTAAAAAAAAGAGTTTGGCGTGGAGCAAGCTCACATGCCAAGGAAGGCAGGGGTCACGGTCAGGGTCTTTGCGTACTGGATTCTATTTGCTGCGAATCGGTTATATAGAAATCTTACTGCTCCGGGGTGTTGGTTTGTAAAGTCCTGATATGGTTCGGTGCCAAAGTAGTATATGGTACCGTATTGGCCCCGTATGTCATACCCATATGGCAACAGTATTCCGTTTTCGATTACTTGCTGTAAAAATGTGAATCCATTTTGATATGATTGCAGCTCGTAGGTCGCGGGCCCAGTATGCCCGGTTGCTGATGTTGGCGCACTAAGATCAGGGTTTGGTCCAAGCGCAGCAAGAGTTCCTGCGGTAAGGTTTCTGCTCGATTCGATGTGGCCGTTAATAATAGATACCTGCGCGTTAGCAGTTAGTGCGCAAATAACTATTATTGTCGAGATAGCTAATATTATCTTTCTAATTTTATCACTTCCTTTTCGGTGTATGAAGTTTTAAAGCTCCGCGCTATTAAAAAAACATGCGGATTAATTTATTATACAATAGAAAAATAATTGCGCAAGGGGTAGGGACGGCGAGTGTTGGCTTTGCTATTGACAAATTCGTAATATTGTTTATAATCTAAAACAGTTCTTGTCTGTGGTTATGGATCACAGGCAAACAAAGTTATTTTGGTTTGGAGGTAGAAACATGAGGTTAGTAGCAATATTGTTGATATTAATAAGCCTAAGCATATCTGTTTGGGCGCAGGAAACTGCATACCCGGATTTTTATGATACCAGTTCTCATTGGGTAGCTCCGGGCGTAACGAGATATGAACAACAGCCATCTAGTGCCTCTTTGGGGTCTTTAAAGCTGGTGATTGGTGGTCGCGTTTTCCAAAGAGAGAGCAATCAAGTTGCTCCGCCGGCGATTAATCAGATGTCCGGCACCGTGATCCCGTCTAGCTTAACCCTGGCGGGTTATACTTCGGCGCAGACTGCTGGATATCCGGCAAAGCCGATAGCGGTACAACCGATGCAGACGGTAGGAGTTCCGTCTATAAGTGCGCCGGTTTTGCCAGCCTTGCCGACACTAAATGCGGGCATGCAAATAGATGTGGCGGATCGGTTTTCAAAGCTGCAAATCGTTAGTGAAGTCTTTTCGATAGACTTTTTCCCAGGCGAGCCAATCTTTGTTGCTTGGGAAGGCAGCCGGATGTTGGAATTGGGAATTTCCTGTTATTTCTCAATGGCGGGAATTGCCGGTAGCGTATCGGTACCGGATATGCCCAAGACTTATGTAGATGGGGATATCGGTTTGGCGGATAAACTTGCCAGTCTTAATGGCAACATTGATCCGTGCTGGCCGCTCATCCAAATCCCCGGAACGCCTTTACGCGCCGGTCTGACGCTTGGTCCACTCGTGGAGATCATTGAGTACCAGGACGTGGGTTTGGAACACCTTCAGCCGGCAAAATCAAGTGGGCCGCTCATCACCTACTTTGTCACGATCATCGCTCCGGATGACAATATCTTGGGCAGGTATGTGATGACGTGGTCTGGTAGCCAGCCGATGCTGCTGATACTGCCGGCCAATACGCCAATTGCGTACATGTAAGAGTTTAGGGCACTATTTCTTTTTTAAGTGTCAGCGCCATCTATTATCTAGGTGGCGCAGTTTGTTTATTACTGTCCTATTGACATTTTTGTAAAATAATCTATAATATAGCTACTTCTATTTATATATAATAAACAAAACAATGAGTACCATATTTAAGAGTTTTTATGTTAAATTGGCAGCGTTACTGGCGGTGTTGCTGTTGTTGTCGTTTATTGCGCCGAGGGTCACGAATGCTTTAACCAATACCACGAGCTATACGCCGACGTATTCGACCAATACCACAAGCTATAAGCCGACCTACAGTACCAATACCACGAGCTATACGCCGACGTATTCGACCAATACCACGAGCTATACGCCGACCTATACTACCAACACTACCAGTTATAGGCCTACGTATTCGACTAATACCACGAGCTACACGCCAACCTATACTACCAACACTACCAGTTATAGGCCTACGTATTCGACTAATACCACGAGCTACACGCCAACCTATACTACCAACACTACCAGTTATAGGCCTACGTATTCGACTAATACCACGAGTTATAGTTCGTCTTATAGTTCAAGTGATTGGTTAAGCTGCGGGTTTGTGGGTTGCGGATCAACTTATACTTACACTTACACCAAGCCCAAGTGTACCAATTGCTATGTGCAAACTTGCAGCGACCAGTGTACGGTTAGGGGCATGCGGCAGTGTTCAGGCAATGGTTATAAGACTTGCGGCAATTATGATTCGGATTCCTGCTTGGAATGGAGCGGGGTGACCTATTGCGGAGCAAACGAGACTTGCAGCAACGGTTCTTGCGTTTACCACGAAACTTGCAGCAATGAATGTTCGGTGAGCGGCCAGCGCGTATGCAGCGGCAATGGTTTCAAGCAGTGCGGCAATTATGATTCGGATTCTTGCCTGGAATGGGGTTCGGTAACCAATTGCGATAGCGATGAAAAATGCAATAACGGTTCGTGCGTTAAATCTTGCAGTAATGAATGTTCGGTGAGCGGCCAGCGCGTGTGCGATGGAAAAGGCTGGAAGCAGTGCGGCAATTATGATTCGGATTCCTGCTTGGAATGGGGCAGTACTACCAGCTGCGGTTGGAACCAAACCTGTACCAATGGATCATGTGTTGATACCTGCCAGGATAAATGTACTTTTGGCGAACATCAATGTTCGGGCAGCTCGGCTAAGATCTGCGGAAAATTTGATAACAGCGGTTGTACCGCGTGGGGTAATTACCAAGAATGCGATTCCCGCTGCTATACTTGCGGAGACGGACGCTGTGAATGTGGCGAAAATTCCAATTCGTGCCCGCAGGATTGCGGCTATAATATTCCCACAGTTGATCTTCGCTCCAGCGGAACGGCGAGCTGTAATAGCAGCGCGACCTTGACTTGGACTTCGAGCAATGCGACTTCGTGCCACGCTTCGGGATCGTGGAGCGGTTCCAAAGCCACTTCGGGTTCCGAGAATGTGGGTAATTTTACCGGTTCTCGTACCTATACCCTTACTTGTACCAACGGCAATAAAAGCGCGAGCGATTCCGTAACTTTGGACGGCAGCGATGATGCTCTTGAGGCAAATGCCGGATCGGACATCTATCTTGGCGAAGACGATGATTCGGTGAGGTTGGATGGCTCGGTGGATGGCGATTACGATAGCGTAAAATGGACTTGCACCGGCGGTAAGCTATCGGATAACGATATCTTGAGGCCGACTTGGAAATCAACTTACGATTTTGGGAGCGGCAGCGACTACAACCGCACTTTCACCTGCACCCTTACCGCGCGCAATGAGTGCGGCAGCGATTCCGATACGGTAAAGATCACCGTGGAGCGCCGCCAGAAGGGCTTCAATGTTTCCCTGATCGCGCGGCCCAAATCCGACTGTGCCCCCTTGGACAATGTGGATATGATCGCCACCGTGACCAACTACGGCAGCAGCAGTGGTGACTTCACTTACTACTTCGATTGCGAAAACGACGGCAGCTGGGACAAGATCGTCTCTGATGATCGCGCCGATTATACCGC